>Ga0213829_1000225_pt1 | contig 65925 bp, 66 predicted proteins | sample MC6MC0896MG_FD_180665 | JGI IMG/M metagenome (GOLD analysis project Ga0213829, IMG submission 180665) | Enriched soil aggregate microbial communities from Iowa State University, Ames, United States - MC6-MC0896-MG | ecosystem: Environmental > Terrestrial > Soil > Unclassified | place: USA: Iowa... | reverse complement strand
GGCAGATTGAGCTCCTGCTTTTTCAAACATCTCTCTCGCAATTTCATCGAGTTCTTTTGTGGTAATTCCAGGTTTCGTACTTTGGACTAATTCATCTCGAATCGCACCGCAAATTTTACCAATTACTTTTAATCCATAAAAATCCTCTTTAGTCTTTGCAACCATTGTATATCCTCTCTTTTTAAAATATTTTATGATGAGTATACCATTTATTTTCTAGCAGGAACGTGTTTTTCTTCAACACTATGGCCCTTTAATGAAAACGAGCGTTGATCCTTGTTACAGAATCGCTCCCGCTTGTGGAGAATTTTAAAAAATAAAAGAGATATACTTTCTAGTTTTAATGCTTATTTTTAAGAGGATATTTAATATAAATAAAATTGTAGAAAACATAATATGTATATACTATAGCTAATACACAAAAAATTAGAGCAGCATTTAGTTGCCGCATATCAGCAATGAATACAATTAAAGTACAAATACCGGTTAAAATGTTTACTATATTTGCAACATTATATTTTGAATCAATTATTTCTCTAAATTTATAAATATCTTTACCTAAGTTCTTTTCTATTAGATAAAATAAAATGAGAAGTAATAGTGCTATACTTAAAGAAGTACCGATATAAATATATAGGTTATGAGTAAAATCAAACGCCATGATAATTAAAGTAACTAGAAAAGTAGTAAAAATACTATTTAATTCCTTGATGAAATAAACCGAATAATCATAAAAATTAAGTTTTAATTCCTTTTCTTCTTTAGCTTCTATATCTTCTAAACGTGTTTTAAAGTAACTATTAGAGGTGTAAAACAATACCAAAAGACTTATAATAAACACCGCTCCAATCCAAAGTGAAGCAGATATATAATCGTTAACACTAAAATAAACTGCTGACATAAAGCTAACTAGATAAACTATTAGCATTATAGAAGTCATATTACGTTTTATTCTTTTATCTGATTTTGTCAATTAATTCATCCTCTATGTAATTAGTATTTATATTTGAAAAACAGACAACCTATTTGTTATGTGATAAGTATCTCAAACTCCATAAATTCTCTCGAGAAAAAAATTATTCAATTAAATGGCCCATTAATGAAAAAGGCACAATTCCTTTTCAAGAAGGTAGGTACTGCGCCCGATTGTGGAAGATAATAAGCACATGTCTTCTTTAACTAACTTATCATTAGTTGAAGAAGATTCTATCCCCTTAAATCCCAATAGTTTTTTTGGGAAAATAATTATTTAATCCATATAATTAAATGTATGATTGGACTTTGTAATAATTCAATATCATGCGCCGTTCCTGTCTCGAGCTTTTCTCTATATAAGTAAATATGAGGAAATTTATTACTAATAGGGGTAGCACTATGTGTATTTTTAGTCAATTCCAATTAAGTACTTCAACCTAAAATTCTATTTTATATTTTTTGCAGCTGCGTAATCACCATAGTAGTAAGTTCTATCTAAATCATCATATTTAGGAGTAGCAATTATTGTATACTCACCATTTTCATCGACTTCAAACAAAGCTACATTATTATATTCCCATCCCACAAAATGATCTGGATTTGAATCATCTACTAACATATCTATGTTGTATATCCCTTTTGTTAATATCCCACTTTTTTGAAAGTCCTCAATTAAATCTTTGGCCTTTGGAATAGGATGTTTATTTTTATTCATGTCAAAATCAAATTGAAAATTCACCACACCTACATACCTGCTATTATAATTTTCACGTCGGGGGTCACTTGGTATTAATATAGGTAAAAATCCAGTAGTATCAATCTTTTGAGTCTTTTTAAAATTATCAAGTAGCTCTTGAGAATTATTTATATTTAACTCAATGTTGTCATAAGGAAAGATACGAATAGGACCATTTTCTTCTGGGACAGCTTTATTGGGATATTTCACTAACCCATATTTTTTTATAATCTGTTTCATTACTTGAACTACTTCTGGATGTTGCTCAATATATGCGCCCTTGAACTGTTCGAGATAGATATCGTCACTATCATCTTCTAAAATTTTCAAAGTATCTCTTTCAATCATTAAGGACGGATAAGCACGATATGGCTTTTTCATTTCTACATAAGTTTCATGGTCAATCCCTTCAAACCAATTATTAGTTGTCTGAATAACAGAAAACTCACCTTGTATTCCATAGTTTGTTTTTAAATATTCTTGTATTGGTTGATTCAGATCATCTTTAGAGAAACATCCACTAAGAATTAGGATTGATGTACTTGCTAAGATGACTTGAATCAATCTTTTAATACTCTTCATTTTCCAAACTCCATTTCCTAAATTTTAATAATATTATAACATTTTCCATTAAACTAAACTGCCACGTTGGCATATGTACATTTCTTCACAATCTTAACGAAACAATTAATAAAATCACTCCATAATCTGGCCCTTAAATGGAAAAAGACACATTCCGTACGCTTCCTCTTCTACATTCTTTTTAGTTATTGGTTCAAAATATAGGTATGCCCCGTTACTTTATTCTGGGATTCTAACTAAATAGTCCAATTTTTCTTTACTCTTAGTTAATAAAAGCGGCATTGTCTACATAAAAAAGCTGTCTAGAAAGATAATAAGAACATAATCCATGAAAGGAGAAATGTACATGAAACGAGCTTTCTTCTTAATAATAATCCTTGCTATTCTGTTTTCTTCAGCCCCATCAGCAGCTGTAGAAAATCAGGTGAAAGCTGCGTTTATTAGGGGAGGTAATTTGTGGACCTTAATAGGTGATCAAGAAAAGCAAGTGACAAATTCGGGCAAGGTATTCGCCAAACCGCAATGGTCGACAGATGGATACCTGCTGGTTTATCAAGTTGAAGCACCTTCTGAAATCTACAAAGGGGAAACACAGTCAGAGTTATGGACCTATAATATTAAAACGGAGGAAAAGAAGAAAATTTTTTATGATGGCTCTTCGCCTAAATGGGCACCTCATAAGAACGTTATAGCTTATAAAAACAAAGGAATATTGGACATCTCAAACCTTCAGCGGTTCTATAATATCGCAACCGGAGTCAACGATTTTACGTGGCTTCCGGACGGTACAGGTTTCCTTCTTTCTTCATCCGGCACTCTTCGCCCCGATGGGTGGTCAAGCGCTTCTTTGTTTACAAAAAAAGTGGGCGATAATTATGAGGACGTTGTTCTTTTTGGGGGAGTGGAACCTTTTTTTACATTGCCAAGAGAAATTGGGACAACTGATAAGAACAAACTGATTGCCGTATATGCCGAGCAGCTAACCTATTCCCCGAATGGCAAATGGATTTCCTTTGTTGTGACCCCAACTGCCTCCTGGTCTATGGATAGCGATATGGTTTGCGTCATCGATAAGGAAGGAAAAAACTTCGAAGTATTAGACGAAATGATTTTACAGGTAGGCCAGCCTAAGTGGGCACCCTCAACTGATACGTTGGCGTATATCGCAGGGGGCGGAAGAATTGTTTTTGGTTTTAGAGATAAGGATTTAAAGGTAAAGGAGTTGCCTGTTTCAGGGTCATATACGCCTGACAATTACGCAGATCTTGATTTCAATTGGATTACTGATAAATTACTCGTAGCCTCGAGAATAAAAGAACAAGATTGGACAAACGACTTCAGCAAGCACCCGCTTCCTGTGCTTTATTCTATTGATATTGACACGAATAAACAAACGAAAATAAGCAATCCTCCTAAAGGGTATGGAGATTATGCCCCTCAGTTTGTCCCAACCATACAGAAGCTCGTTTGGCTAAGGGGTTACTCAATTATTGACACAAAAAGAAACCTCTGGAAGGCCAATTCGGATGGCACAGAAGCAACAGAATGGCTTCTCGATGTAGAAGAGATTGTATTTTATAAATAGCTGGGAAGACTCTCCTTATAGTAGAAGAGGAGGAAATCTCAAAGAATTAATCTTGCTTAGATATTCTTGTATTTCACTTGGAATTTCTTCGGTTTGAATTGGTAGCAATTGAGTACACCCCATCTAGTAAATGATTGTAATATTCCTTATCTACATTTAAATTTTAAACTAACCTGCTTCGTTAGTTTAAGTACATTAATTCACACTCTAACCTAAATTTTAGCATAATTCCCCTGAATTTCTTTAACGATGTTATTCAACAAACGGGCCTTAAATGAAGAAAGACGCATTCCTCCTTACTAAAGAAATGCGCCCGATTGTTGTATAAGGTGTCCTCATATATACGATGCTTTACAACATTAGCACAAAAGATTTCCCAAATACGATTTTGGGAACGGGGTTTGATTATAATAGCATGGGAATGAAAATTGCCAAATGACCCTTTGGGAAGGTTTTTACTTCTTAAAGGATTTTTGATGGCCCAAACAGAATCAGAAGGACATCAATGCAAGATTTAAGAGTGAATTGATGTCCTTCTTAAAAGCTAATAGATTCCTCTACTAAAGGCTGGCTGCCAAATTCCTTGTGCATTTTTCTCCATACTTAGCTCTGTTTGTGTTCCTTCGATTGAAATAAATTTTACAACCCCGACTGTATCTGTTTGTTGCTCAAACTCTGCATTTTCTAACCCAGCAAAGAGGTTTGCAATAATAAGGCGATTTATTTCCTCTGTAAACAACTTCTGACGTACAGTTTTCGTTTCCTCATAGTATCTTCGAACACTTTCTGTTTCATTGTTAATATTTGTTGTAAACAATGCTTCATATGTTTCAAAATCTTTTTCAATATCACTCAATAAAAATATTTTAGTAATAGCTTGTGGTGTCATGATTTTTAACTTTTCAACATTATAATCCGTTTTAAAGGCATCAAAAACTTGCTGCTCCTGTTCAGTCAATTCAAATGTTAGCTCAAAATTTTGGAATCCTACGACCTTACCTACTAATTGCCCTTCATTAATTTTCATAATCGTGTGCCCTTCGTCACTGTCATAAACAACAATTTCTTTTTCTTTCGCAGAAATCGATTTGTCAATGAATGGCGCCGGCCTTGTTCCAAAATGATGAAAAAAGTAAGGATTCTTAAATGGGTCATTGATATCCTCTTTTTTTATTTGCTCATTTAATCCATGAACTTTTAATACGGTATTATCTACTAAAATTTGCCCTTGATTCATTGTTATTTTATCATTACCTAATCCTAATACAGTTGAAACTACAAGCCCATCAGTTCCATAAAAGGCAATATAATCTCCATACGTAATCTTGGCTTCTTTATCGATAATCATTGGTAAAAAATGCAGCATCCATTGTTCCCCAAGAAGATCGGCATATTTCGGTTCAATTACGTCTAAAGAAGAAACATCATCGACAATCGGTAGTAGCTCATTTTGCTGACTAGCTGTTTGTAGGTTATTCTTTTGATAAAATTCAACGAATAGCATTAACCCAATAATGAAACAAGCTGCAATAGATACCGAGACGACCTGCCAGTTACTCTTTCTTTTTATTGGTTTAGGTTGCAATATGCGTTGCTTTATGTCGTTTGTAAATGGGGCATCTTGTCGCAATTCTTCTTTTAGCTTTGTTTTAAATTCCTTCATAAAATATTGCCTCCAGTTCCTGATTTGTTTTCAACAATTCTCTCGCTCGACGAATCCTTGTACGAACGGTGTTTTGTGAAACATTTAATAAACTTGCAATTTCAGAAACATCAAACTCTTCATAATAAAACAGTATAATGACTTCCATATAATGAAGTGGTAATGTGAAGACAATTTGCTTTAAAGTTGTATAATCTTCAGTTGATATATACGTTTGCTCCACTGATGGTTCAGTTCTACCTAGTGGTAAAAGTTTTGAAATAAATGATTTTCTCTTTTGTTTTCGTAGTTCATCATGACAACAATTAATAGCGATACGAGTTAAATATGTTTTCAATGAAGCATCTTTTCTAAATTCGTCTTTATGTAATAGATACTTCATTAGTACGTCCTGTGTAACTTCCTCTGCAAGCTGAAAATCCTTCATATACAAATAATTAAGATGATATAAATATTCACCATATTGTTCTACGATTTGTTCCAACGACAACTCACCTCGTTTCAATCCTACTACTTAGACGCTCGTTTCCTAAAAAATTGTTCAATCTCTTGAAAATATTTTTAGAATAGCCTTTATATATATATATTTTAAATGCTTACTTTAAAAAGATTGTGGTTTTAGCAGTATTTGATGCTACTTATAGTCATTTAGACGATGCAACAGTTGCCTATACTTCAGAATGTTAACTTGGGGGATAATTGGTTATAGAAGGGATTACTTAATTAAGTGTCACAGTGTAACCTTAATCTACAAAAATAAATGATGAAGTTTGTGGCTCTTTTCACTTAAACTAATGGTGCTTTAGTGCAATAAGGATTTAAAAAGTATACAAAATAAACCTAAATAACGTTTCCCAATAAAATTTGGGAATACACCAAAAAGTCACGAAGGTTGTTTAATCAACGTTCGTGCCTTTTTGCGACTATTATTTATACAAATAGCACACACAGTTGATGCAACAGCATTTATACTTGCTGGGGTTGTACTTCAATTTGCATAAAAACATGTATATTATATTTCTGATCGTTGTAAATCTGCATCTTTTCTGGCGCTACCCATAAATAATGTTCCTCAATTTAATGGCCCTTTCATGAAGAAAGACGCTTTCCTTAATTTCAGAAAAGCGCCCGATTGTTTAAGTTACTGAATTAATATATTCCCTACGTATTGCGCACTACCTGCACTACTTTTAAATTCAACCTTTAACACATAATTGCCTTTGTCAGACGGAAATCTAAACTCTCTAAAATCGTTCATTTTGATTTCAATTTGTTCCTCACCATTTAATAGAACAGCTGTTATCTCGGGGTCTGTCCAAATATCTCCACCATTTTTTTCATTTTCTTTAAAATCTAAAGTGGCTTCTTGATTTGCAAAAACTTTTATTTCATCCTCAGATAATCCGAACTCCTGAACATCGTCTATTGTTTCGTGTACATTCTCACTTTGTGTTTCCCAACTAATATTGGCTTCTGTTAATTGAATATCAGTAAAACCAAGTACTAAATGGGTAGTTGGTACACCTACATCATAATCTTCTCCAAAACAACCTGTTAGTGTTAAAACAAAAAGTAGCCCTATAAATAACCTCAAATACAGTTTCATACTTCACCTCAAATTCCTAATCCTTATTTTATCTTAACATAATTAACCAATTTTTCTTATAGAGCTTTATTCAAGAATATGGCCCGTTTGTTGAATAAACAACTTTATTATTTTAAGATTTTCTTATTTGTTACGGCCAAACCGAATCATGTATCACTAACACATCACCAAAACGCATTTTTGATCTCTTTTTACGATAAAAGGAATGAAAAATCTTTTCCTGACTTTTTTCAGTGTATATTTTTTCACATTCAAAAGCTTCAAGCCCCCTTAGTCGGCGATCAAAATTTTAATCAACAGAACTAACCCTCATTGATGGCCGTGTTGAATTGCAATCTTATATATTGATATAAAGCACTAATTACAATGTTTAGTAATGGCAGCATTGCTCTCTTCCTTTCTCTTTCTTGGTGTCGATTAGTCATTTTTTGTTTAAAACTCACGCCTTTTACCAATCAATTTCAACTAAACGTTAACTTTTCTATATTCACAATATCGTATCCCATGTTGTTCTCTGCCTTCTTATACTCCCCCAATTGCAAAGCCACATGGAAATTCCTTCTTGCCAGCAGCAATCGCTTTCTTTTTAGTTTTAAAGGGGGCGATTTCTCATTCTAAATCTTTGCTATGCGCGAATGTCCAGCCTTCAATATTTCCCATTTCTGAGTTCTCAAATTCATTTTAGTCTCCTTTTTTTGAATTGATAAACTTATTAAAATCTCGAACATCCTTTCTTCTTTCCAATACAAAAAACCGCTTCAAAAAGCCAGTAAAAGTCATGGCAAAAAGTTGATACTACAAAAAAGATTGATAAGAAAAACCTCTAGCAGATTATTATCTGTAATAGGTTTTTTAAATGTTAATCACCTAATTATTAACATTCGTCAGTATTGTCATATTTATATATATATTACAATTATAGGAGTTTGTATTGATATGACCCTTCCTGGGGCAAACACCGAGCCGCTTTACTCGATACGAAAATGGAAGAAAAATCTTTTAATGTTTCTATATCAGTACTACAAAATTAGCAGTTAGACGAAAAAGATGTTGCTATCTCAATAATTATGTATAGGGGGTTTTACAGTGGAAAATGAACAAAATGATTCTATGACAATAAAGGATTTGCAAGATGAGGCACCTACTTCAAGCTCTCCAGATAAGCCAAATGAGCAAAATGATTCGATGACAGTAAAGAATTTGCAAGATGAGGCGGCGCCTACTACTGAAAGCTTTGCAGATAAGCTATATAAAGAGATTACTTCCGTTATTGGTGGCAGTAATGCAAATCAATTTTTTTGTATGAGCCTTCCGGGGACGTTAATCGATGCCTCACAGTATACCTATGACATTGAAAATAACGAACCGAAGCCTTCTTATGTTAGAGCCAATGAATCAAAGCTTGTCAATAAATTATTTGATGCTTGTCAGATGACAGCCTCTGATAATGGGCGTCATTTATCAACACAGTATAAAACAGCACTGGATATGCTAACACCTAAATTAAATAGTAAGCTTTTTGAGGCTAAAAACAAACTGCGAGAAATATTAATGACGCCATATCCTTATAATTTTGGTGATGGTAAGAAGGATATACTCACGCTTGAACAAGTTTTCTTCCGATTGTATAGCGATTATGTAAAGGCTAAACAAGCATGGGCAGAAAAACAGTTGCAAAAGAAAAATGAACTTGCGAGTAAATATCCAAAGCCTACAGCTGAAGCCTATAAGAAACGCAATAATGAATTTTTGGATTGGTATGAAATAACGGCAGAGGCAGAGTTGCTTGGGGTGGAGGAGAAGCTAGGTAAAGTATTGAGTGTTTTTTCGCCAGGCGATATGGATATTATTAATGGTATTTTAGATAGTGGTGTGGGGCGTGAAATTGCTGAGGCGCGTTCTGCGGTTGCCAATGTAGGGAAAATGAATCCTGATGGTGCACATGTTTATCCTGTACAGCTTTACCCAGAAAATTGGTTTACTTTATTGAATACCTCCTTTACACCTGTTGACTTACTTGAAAGTCCAACAGCATTAGCACAGCAACTTGCTCTATTAGTAACCCAACGTAGCAATATTACAAGTAATATTAACTCAATTTTAGCGATTATACCCAATGAAAAAGAAGTAAAAGAATTAAAAGACGCTTATGAAAAAAGCGATACAGTGTTTAAAGAGGCACTTAAGGCATTGTCGGAAAAATATTTAAATGCAACAGTAGATATGTTAAAAACATTGGTCGATGTGAAAGTTTCTCAAGGATTAGATGATGTAACAAAAGTCTCACCTTCAACGGTTATGCGCATTTTTGGTATTGATGCTGAAGATGTACAAGACTTGCTTAATAAATTTAAAGCTAAATTTGATGAGTGTTTTAATGCACAAAATGATTTGATTGACAAGGCACAAAAGGCAACAGAAGCTGCGATGAAGTATTTTGAGGCGAAAAATAACCTACAATTCAAATCCATGCTCGCTCCATTACAGCAGCAGCTTGACAATACAAATCAAGATATTGAGGCATTAAAAGAGAATATAAGGGTTGCAACTCTTTTACAAACTTCAAAGAAGGAAAGTGAGAAAGTAGATAAAAATGACGTTGCACCATATCATGTACCAGAGAATTTTACACAAATTATCCTCACATCCAGTTTAAAAGAAGCGGAACAAGCTTCCAAATCCAATACTTCTGCTGCTTCCTCTAACCACGGTGTATCCTTTTTCTTTGGAGGCTATTCCAGCAGCTCTAATCATAAGGATGCAATCAAAAAAGAGTTTTCTAGTAATTCAGAGATGTCCATCCAAATTGGCATGTCAGTTGCAAAAGTACAAATTGGACGAGAGTGGTTTAACCCCGGGGTCTTTTTACTGACAGAGGATATGTATAATACATCCAGCAAATCTATTGCACCAACGGAAGATTATCAGGGCTTTTCAGATAAACGCCTTAAAGAAATGAATCAATGTGTTTTTCCATGCTTCCCTACGTCATTTGTCATTGCGCGAGATGTTACGATTAAATTTACTACTGCAAACGCAATGTCAGATTCATTTGCGCAAAGTGTTGAGGAGCATTCAACAAGAGGAGGAGGCTTCTTTATTTTCGGTGGAAGCAGATCTACTTCCTCATCCTCAAAGCAAAGTAATTCCAGTGTGCAATCCTCTGCTAACAGCGTAACGGTGCGCTTTACGAATCCACAAATCTTAGGCTATTATCTCGAAGCAACACCGGCAGACAAAAGTGTCAACATAAACAATACAGAAGCTAGTAGTAATACTGATTTCATCTCTATTTTAGAGTTTGTAACGAAATTTCAAAAAATGCTAGATGATTACAATCAAAAATATAATAAACAGACTTTAAACTTATAGGAGGAACGAGAATGTTTGTAAATTTGCCAGCTACAGTAGAAGGTGCTAAGTTGCAATTAACAAAGGAGCAGGAAGCGAACTGCCGAGTAGTTTATCGTAAAACGCAGGATGAGAAAGGCGCTTATTTTGCAGATTTATGGAACCCAGATACGAGCTATACAGATGAATTTATCATTGCCCCTTTGAGGTCGGTATATGATGGTTTAACAGATCCCTTAGATATCGGGACAAATTTTGCCAACGTGGAGGGAAGTTCTTCACCTAAACCTGACCCGAAACATTCAGTTACCTCTTGGATTGCCTTGATCCGAGAAGTTTTGTCTGATCCTGTAGAATCCTGTTGTGCGGAGCCTGATACAATTTACATTGGGGATTCACAGGATGCAATAGTACCGACGCCAGAGGGCAAGAAAGACTTTACGTGTCATGGTATTTTGGTAGGTGGGCATGTGATTTTATATGCAAAAAATTCAAGAACAGTTGATGAAGGTGGTAATGTACATCTATTACCGATATGTAACGCACATAATGTTTCTAGCTATAATCAACGAGGTACTGGCGGAGGCTACTATATGAAATTAGCCCGCCAAATAAAGGCGGTAAAATTAAAAGAATATATGAAACTATCTGAATTGGTGGAAAGATAATCCACACAAAGAGATGCAGCTGAAAAAAACCTCGTATTTTGAACAAGATACGAGGTTAGTTTTCCTATGTAGTGTTTTCTCAGATTTTCTAAATATCGGCTGTGCCATTTTGCACATCAAATAGATTGAATGTTCTGGATTGTCTAAAGAGATCCCCTGATTATCTATAACATCTAATATCAAATAGACCCATCTCAGCTAACAAAATGATTTATGTACCTTTTTGTCCATATGAAAATGAAGGCCTTAGTCCGGCAAAGTCGCCTGCCAAACTAGCAAGGGGCTTCCACTTATCGATAGCTATTTTATAGTTTCCTGCATAGATTGCTTCATCTATTTGGACACATACAACGTTACCAAGTACTAAATAATCCCCACCGACAGGTATAATTTGGTCTAACTTAAGTTCTATTGAGATTGGCGCTTCTAGTACTGCTGGTACATTCAAAACTTTACCATTCTGGACAGTCACTCCTGCAAGCTCAAACTCATTTTTCTCTGGCTCTACACTTGCCGATGAACGATACATCGCTTCCCCAAGCTGCTCAGGTACCATATTAATTATATATTCCTTTACTTCACGAATGTTCGTTAACGTATCCTTAATGCTTCCCATTCGTTCATGTACACCTGGTCCTATTGAGATCAAAAGTGTTGGTGGATTTCGAGAAGCTACAGTAAAAAAGCTGAATGGCGCTAAATTTAAAATGCCATCCTTACTTTTTGATGAAACCCATGCAATCGGTCTAGGTATCACAGAGCCAATTAGCAATTTATACATCTCATCCTCGTTCAAATCAATTGTATTAAATATGAGTTTCTGTTCTTTAGACATCTATTCATTCCCCTTCAACTTATTTGATTAAGTATTATGTCGATTCTATAATTGAATTATTATAGACTTCTGAAATACTCATAATTCCATCCCAAATTATAAACTTGAATACAAATAATACTAGTATGCACTTTTTTGATAGGTACTTACTTAAAGGAGAGTGATGTTATTGACAGAATTAAGTGATAATTTCATAAGTCGCAGCAAACAAAGACCCTTTGACTTCACATTATCGTTAATCGGTGGCAAGTGGAAAATGAAAATAATGTATGAATTATCTTCCGATTCGATTTTACGATATGGAGAGTTAAAGCAGAAAATTCCTGCTATCACGCACAAAATGTTAAGTTCTCAGTTAAAAGAACTAGAGAACTCTGGAATTATTCACAGAAAAGAATACCCTCAAATTCCTCCAAAAGTGGAATACTCCTTAACGCCAAAAGGAAATAGTTTAATGCCAATATTAGAGGAAATGTGCAAATGGGGCGTGGCAAATCAAATATGAACTTAATTTTATATGGAGGAAAAAGATGTATGTGGAACTATGTCCAAATTCCGGACACACTATTCAAAGAAAAGGCATTCTATTGTGCACCCCTGTTCCTATATCTGATCAAGCTATAAATATGCATCTCGAAACCTATTTGACTAGGATAAAATCTTATTTTTCAAAGAAATCTTCTAACTAAGAGATTAATTTTATTCATATGTGTTTTGAGGAAACTGAGTTGTTTAAATAAATTTCGTCAATAAAACACGAGCCCGTATTAAAATAACCAGAATAATTCCTGAACCTTTCAATATTGAGTTTTTGAATAAAGATAGATAATAAATTCCCTTCAACCTTTATTTATTAGCAAAAGTAAAACTCCATATTGAAAAATAATCAAAATGGATGCGGTCTTTCTAACTAATATGAAGTATTCATAGTATACTTGAGGAACTGTTGTTCTTGTTGTTATGTCTAGTACTTCTTCAAAAATAGAACAAAACCAGTAAAACACCTTTTCCGTGTCTTACTGGTTTTGTAAAAAGCCTATTTTTATTGTAGCTAGTTCAGTGTGATGGCAAACTCCGAGTTCGGTTTTCCAGCAAATACAACCATTCCATTCTCCGGTAGTTTTACTTTGTTATTGCCGCTTACATAGGTAAAATTGACGCATACGCCCTGCTCATCATACACCGCAAATGAACTCTTCGATGGCAACGCCACGGTCATCGTTTTCCCTGCTACTGCTTGTGGGATCGTATACCATTCCGCATACCCGTTTGCTTGCAACGTAACTTTGAATGATTGGACTTCTTCAAGCGGTTTTAAGTTGGTCCCACTTACGTATAAGAGTCCGGACATTTCCATGTATTCTTTATCGCTTTCTGTATAGAAACGGGATTCTGTCGTATCACGTCCATTCATCACTGGGATTTGGAGCTGATGCGCCGCCTCGTTTGGTCCTGTAATTTTTCTGCCCTCCCAATAGCCCGGCAGATCTTCCTGACGATTAATTTGTTTAGTAAGAATCTTCGGTATGAGATATTGAGCAGAACTATATTTTTCGTTCACGAGATAGAACTTGACGCCCTCCCGTTTTATCCATGCGGCAGCAGTTTCCTTCGATAGTACGTTGTCTTCTAGTTTCTCAGCTAAATAGTGAGTCATCGCAATTTGCCCAAAACCTGGTATTGGTTGATAAGCGCTCTTTTTCAAATAAGTACGCCCATTCTTTTCAGTGACAAAGTCGAGCTTGGAAGTACCCTTCTCATTAATAAAGCTTCCATTCGCAGTATATATATAATTTTCTTCTGGATTTGATGATAAGAATAGTTCTCCATTCCTCGTAATTTCTATTTTGAAATGACTGTTACTATTCCCGTAAAAGCCTGCTTTCTTTACTAAATCTTGAGGTAATTTGGTCTTGATCGGCTTGCCAAAGGATTTGTTCGGTTTAATATTTTTTATTGTACCTTTCTCTTTGAGCGTGGCAAGCAGTAATTCAGTCGCCATCAGTTGATTTGTAGCGCTGCTTCCGCCAGACGAAACCACAGCAGCGGCCATTTTCTGTTCCGGTAGAACAACCAGTGAAGCATGTTGCAGTACTGTATCACCGCCTTTTGCCAAAGCTCTTATCCCATATTCACTGAATGGATAGAGTTTCACACTATCCCACCCAAGGCCATAATTGAAAATATTATCTCCATCACCCGGCCACATTCCTTTTTTATATTCCTCTTGCTCCATAGTCTTGACTGCCTTATCAGAGAGAATCTCTTTTTCTAGTCCCATGAATAATTGTGAGAATCGCACCATATCTTCTGCAGTCGAAGAAATCCCCCCCGAACCAATCAAATTCACTGATTCAGTAGGAAGCTGCCCTTGGTAAGATGGAGTATAAAGTCCAGCCTGCTTAACGTCTTCCCATTTGTCCTGCGGCGTTTTCGTATGATTAAGCTTTAAGGGCTCTGTAAACTGCTGATGTAGAAATGCGGTAAAGCTCATACCGCTTACTCTTTCCACCATAATCTCGGCCAGCGTATAGCCATCATTGCAGTATACCGAGAACGCGCCAGGGTCTGCCTTCAGGCTTTGGTTGGCCAATTGCTCTAACAAGGTATCATGGACATAGGTATCATTATCCTTAAATAGAATTGCATTACTATAAATTGTTCCTTGCAAGCCAGAGGAATGGTTCAACAGCATCCGCGGTGTAATGTGTTTGTATCGTTCGTCCTTCATCTTAAAATCAGGAATATAGGTAGCAAGAGGAGCATCCAAATCCACTTTTCCTTCGTCGACCAATTTCATCACTGCTGCTGCTATATACATTTTACTGACTGAACCAATCCCGTATAGGGTATCTTTGGTTAGCGACTGTTCTCCTTTTAAATCGTGCTTGCCTGTTTGACCTGACAAAATAACCTTGCCATTATCAATTAACGCATATTGCACGCTAGCCGTCTCATAGGACTCCGTGAGTAGCTCAGCCTTCTCCGTCCCAATTTTCTCCAGTTTTTGGTTAGCTACTTCTTGATTAGCTACAACTGTAGTCTTACTGTTAGAAAACGCCATTGCCCCTGTTGGTAGGAACATCGTTAGCGCTAATGTAGCAGCTAACACCCCAGATAGTTTACCTTTCATAACAGAATTTCCTCCTTAGATAAGTGACCGATTTCATCACTCAGGGTATTTGGAACAAAGAGATCTCCTTGTTGTCCTTATTAGCAGTATACTTAACGGAAACCAAATTTATAGCAACTTCCTTCCGTTCTATTAATGAGTATGAAAGCAGGAAATTAAATTAGACGCAAATCTCAAAAAAGCTTAGGAATAGCTCCTAAGCCTTTTTATATTGAGCACTAGAATAAATAAAAGAATCCCCTTGAAAGGTCAAACACATTCGTATCCCTGATTAGGAAGAGATTTAATCAGAAGTACTTTTAGTTTATTTAAAACAGAGAAACATCCAATGTGCACTGCTAGTACAATAAGAAAAAAGAGCTACCTAGCCACTACTAACCCTCATGAAGTATTAGAACACTCTTACTTCACTATATTTTCCGCAGGTGAATCTTTTTCAAGTCTAAAATCATATTTGTCTACACTTTTATATTTCGGGTCTAAATAACTAGATTTTGAATCACTTTTTGAAGCGGTTTTAAACTTTGAAAACGAGTCATACTCCTTTTCCTTCCATATCCAAATACCATCCTCCCCATTCTCCTTATGAAATACATTCCTCTTCAACTTATTTTTTCTATTACTTGTAAAATAGTTGGCTATAAATATTCGAGAAGGTCCAGCTGTCAGTATATTTTTTTCTATTACATTATTCTGCGTATCATGCTGCAGTAGAAGCTGTCCTCCTTCTAATCCCTTCGTATCATTACGGTAAATAATATTGTGAGAGATAATTGAATTTTTTGTCCCGCCTCTTTTTTTATCATATCCACCAATCGATATTCCTGTGAAAAAGTTATTATAAATTGTATTATTAAGTACTTTTATATTATCTGCATACTTTTTTGCATGTTCAGAGGTAACTTCAATTCCGATATCATTCTTATAAAGGGTATTTTTTTCGATCGTTATATTCTTTCCACCATCTACGTAAATTCCTCCAGCCGCATAGTTCTCCCCATACGCGGGATTACCATAGGAAGAGATTTCATAAACCTTATTATTTATTACAACACCGTTTCGTACATAGTCTACTTTTTTATCATTTGAAACTCCTTCAAATCCAATTAGATCTATTCCAATATTATTACTTCGTCGAACTACATTATTTTCTATCTTAAATCCATCAATATTTCCATTAAGAACAAGTGATTCACTTGCACCTAACGTTAAATCTTCCACTGTATTACCTAAAATTTCTATATCTCTCATTGAACCTGTTCCGTAGATAGCAATCCCATGTCCATTTCCATCTTCAGCTAAAGTCTTTATCCTTTTTACACGATTATTTACTAGTTTAATATGGCTACTGGAGCCTGTTACGTAGATCCCCATCACTGTTTCATCTTTTTGTTTAGTTGTCAAACCTTGTATAGTAAGTCCACTAATAGTAACGTAATTCTTATTCTTTATTGTAATAATGGATGTAACACCATCAGCACTCCTCATCTTCTTTCCACTGAGAACAACTTTTTCATTTTTATACGCCTGGAAAATAACTGGTTTTGATTTTGTGCCACTATGTATAACCGAAAGCTTTTCGTTATATATACCGTTCCGTATAAATACAGTTGTCCCTGCCTTAGCTTCTAATGCTGCCTTTTTAAGGGTACGGTATGGTTTTGATTGAGAACCATCATTTAAATCATTTCCATTGATGTCTACGAATATGGACTCATTTTGTTCTGTATTCGAATGATTAATCGTTAAAGTGATCATAACAACAGCTATTAATAAAATAAATAATATCCATTTCTTCATATAATCTTCCCTCTTACTTTAATTTACTAAAATCCTACCTGGAAACTCTCAACCCCGATAAGGATCTTTTTTTAATATAAAATCTGCTTATGTTTACTAAGAACAACAGCACCTGATGCAATAATTAGTTTGTTTATCGAAACACCACCTTCACTATCATTATCTGTCTTAATTGCCTCGTTCCACAACTCATAAGTTTTGACAGTGAATTAAAAAAGATCGAATTCCTTGTTTATGAATCGACCTTTTTTATATATAATAATAGGAATTATTGGTCTTTAATTACTCAGTATGTTTCCCCCCTGATGACTTGCGAATTCGTCTACAAACAGACCATCCATCTAACTCTGGCAACATAATATCCAAAATAATTAAATGGACTTCATGTTCTTCACATATCGCCAAAGCTTCATTTCCATTAACTGCTTCCAATACTTCATATCCTTCATTTAATAAATAATCTTTCGCTATATCACGTAAAATGTCTTCATCTTCTACAATTAGTATTTTTTTTTGCATTTTCCTCCCTCGCAATGTCATAAAGGTTAGTACCATGTAAGAATACCCTAATGAGATAAAGATATTAACTTGCTACCATAATTGTTAAACCTTCTTTAGGAATCGTTGACACAATTAATTACCACACCATACATTTTTATTTTATCCATACTTTACTATATATTTACAAATACGCAAACAATGGGATGCATACTTCCTACAAGTTAATTGGAAGGTTATTTTCTATGCTACAAATGATGGAAAATAAATTAATCCTAATAAATATACTATGGCCTTAGGAATCATCCCTTTTATTTTATTAATATTATTGCAATCATCTAACCTTTTACCTAAATCGAAATTTTTCAAATCCATCACCAACTTTTTTTCTCTTCATATTCTATAGAATCAGATCGAATATTGAGGGGGAAACGTATGGGGGTTGAATTTACTGCACTCCATTGGATTTACGTTGTTTTTATTGTCCTTATCATCGGATTTATGGTTAAACGTCGCGATACCACCCTCATTTGTGTAGTAGGCATATTCATGCTAGCGATTGTTGCGACTGGCAATTTCACTGCGTCCATTAGTGGTGTTTTTAATAGCTTTATTTATGCCATTACAGAGCTGTTATCAACTATTTTGATCATTTCAATTATTGTTGCCATGAGTCGAGTCATGATGACTTCAGGGATTAATGAGGTCATGGTGGCGCCATTTACGAAAATCATTAAAACGCCAGCTCTTGCCTATTGGACGATTGGTCTGTTAATGATGATTATTTCTTGGTTTTTCTGGCCTTCACCTGCTGTGGCACTGTTAGGGGCGGTGCTCTTACCTGTTGCAATTCGTGCGGGCTTGCCAGCACTTGGCGTTGCCATGGCGATGAACTTGTTTGGTCATGGTATCGCATTATCGAGTGATTTTGTGATCCAGGGAGCTCCAAAGCTGACTGCTGATGCTGCTGGAATCCCTGTTGGTGATGTTGTATCTGCTAGTATTCCGTTGGTCATTACAATGGGGGTAGTGACGACAATTGTTGCTTATATTTTCTTGCGTCGAGATATGAAACGTGGGACTTTACTTTTAAATACAGACAATAAGGCAGAGGAAGACGGTGACCAAGAAATGGTGGGCACTTTACTGTCGATTGGGCAAAAACGTTTCTTCGCTGTGCTTATTCCCATTGCCTTTATCTTAGATGTAATCGCAATGTCGGTTTTCAAATTACAGGGTGGCGATGCAACTGCCTTAATTGGTGGAACCTCCGTTTTCATATTACTTTTGCTTAGTATTGTAGCTCATAAAACAGAGGGACTTGAAAAAACAACAAGCTATTTAATTCAAGGGTTTCAATTCGGCTTTAAAGTCTTCGGACCTGTTATCCCGATTGCGGCTTTCTTCTATCTAGGAGATGCGGGCTTCACACAAATTCTCGGAGATCATTTACCCGCTACCTCGCACGGTATTGTCAATGATCTCGGTGTTGGTCTTGCAGCAGTAGTACCTTTAACGAAGGAAATTGCAGTTGTCACTTTGGCTGTGGTTGGCGCTATTACTGGATTAGATGGTTCGGGCTTCTCAGGAATATCCTTAGCAGGCTCTGTCGGTAGTTTGTTCGGCAATGCCATCGGTGGAGGGACAGCTACTTTAACTGCTTTAGGACAGATCACAGCCATCTGGGTTGGTGGCGGAACATTGATTCCTTGGGCTTTAATTCCAGCCGCTGCCATTTGTAATGTGAGTCCATTTGAGCTTGCAAGGCGGAACTTAATCCCTGTAGTCATTGGGCTTGTTGTGACAACGATTGTAGCGGTGTTTTTAATTTAAATAAGGATCCTTGATGTCCCCTAAAGTTAGAGTCAAAAACCTAACTTTAGGGGTGCAGGAGCATTTATTTTAATTATTAATCGAGCAAAAATAATAAATTTAATATTAATAGGCATATCCCTACTAATAAAAAAATAAAAGCTAATATTTTATTATGCGCATTTTTTTCCTTTTTATTTTTAAGTAATAAGTATATACCGCAAGTTATAAATATTATAAAGAGTAAAAAAAATCCAACAATTACTAACCATGGCATTACAATATCACTCCATTCTTTTTATTATTAAAGTCTTGATAATATTATAAAGAACAAAAAGAGATAATTTTCATGTGCTTTATTTGCCTACTCTCCATAATACTCATTATACCTTAGTAACTAAAAAAACTTTCATGGACTTGTCCTACTTAATATGTCTTGGAAACATCTCAGGGTAATAATAATGACGCGGTTTCAATCAGAATGCCCTAATATGTTTTATATTGGTGGTGGTACATTGATTCCTTGGGCTTTAATTCCAGCTGCTGCCATTTGTAATGTGAGCCCATTTGAACTCGCAAGGCGGAACTTAATCCCGGTAGTCATTGGGCTTGTTGTGACAACGATTGTAGCGGTGTTTTTAATTTAAATACAGCAAAAAAGAGATGGCCCTTTTGGAACAGGTGCCGTCTCTTTTAATTTAACGCTCAGTATAATATTTTTGTAATACTCCTTCGAACGTCTGCTTAAGGTAAAATTCATTAATCCCTAAAATAGATGCTTCTATCATTATTTGTTCGAAACTCAAGGATATTTGTTGAAGGGATATATTTTTTGCTTTCCCAGAATCAACAATAACAAATGCTCGGGAATGAGGTTTAATGGTGATGATCCCTTTTTTCTGAAGTTCCTTATAGCTTTTATGAACAGTATGAAGATTGAGATTTGTTTGTGTCGCTAGTTTGCGAATGGATGGCAAATGGTCACCCTTTTTTAAACGCCCAGTCACTATTGCTAAAAGCAGTTGCTGGGTGAGCTGCTGATAAAATGGAACTTTACTTCCTTGATTTACTTTCAGATTCAATTGCCAACGTATCCCTTCATTTTAGAAGTAACTCCATAAATTAATATAATTGTACATAGTAATACAACGAACGAAATAATAATGGCCGCTGTCAATGGGGGTATTTTCATAAGCAATAAAAAGAGGTGAAGAAGCAGAGCGATTATTAAAACAGGTGCTCCATATAATAAGCTTATTAATACAGTTGGATTGGATTTAATGGCTTCCGATGGATTTGACCATGCAAGAAATGGATGTTTTTTATCATAAAGTGGAGTCACTACATTATAAGCAATGACTAATAATATGGTCATAAATAAAAACAATACCGTTATCATATCCCCTTTGCCAAATAACGTATAGATGACGTAACTTATTAAGACCGCTCCTACACTTATGCTGGAGGATACAGCAACTTTTGCCATATAAATTTTCCGTGGATTAAATGGGAGCGTTATGCTGGATGCATAGTATTTTCCCTCTCTTGAATAGGGGGTTCCACTAATATTGTTCATACAACTCATCAGCAATACTAAATAGACAAATAGATACCTTTCATCATTCATCACCCAATCCGATTTCAACATATTCATTTGAATACTTATTAAGAAAATAAATGCACAAATAGGCGTTAACATTAATCCTAGAATGACTTGCATTTTAAAATATGATTCCGATTGTAAAATCCAATATTCACGCTGCAAATAATTGACCCAAGTTCCTTTAATTCCTCTTCCCCAAACCTTGGTCGTTTTTTCTCTCTTGTTTACAAGTAAGCCACATTCATAATACTTAGCAGCAATGATGATAATGGTTGCTTTAAACAATACATAACATAGGATGATGACTGTAGTGAAATAAATGAAGCTTTGTATAGTAGACATTGGAAACAGTGCCTCTACCAATGATTGTTGCATGGTAAAACGATACCCTATCTCGAATAATGCAGAGATTGATGCACTTAAAGATGAGAGTGTGGAAGCATCCACTTTCTCTATAGCAACGCTAATTGCATGATAATTTCTCATCACAAAATAGAAGATTGGGCTTATTCCAAGAACTAAGATAACGATCATTCTTAGCAAATACACGGATGTCTCATTAAATACAGTTCGAAAATGATTGAAAATGGATAATATAAATAAAAGGAACAGCGTAATAAATACGTTCATGGCAAGTATAAACAGTATTGTTTTGATCGCCATACCAAGCTCCCACTCTATCCATACTAAGAAAAATGTAGGTATTGAGAGAATACTAACTACCACTAACGGCAATACAACCCCACTGATTATTTTCGCCATGATGATACGCTTCGGAGAAATAGGTAAATGACTCATTATAAAAAAATCATTTTGACTAAACACTACTGAAACAGCAAAATATACGATTAAAATATACGTGACACCGCTTGAAAGAAGCATATTGTAAAATAAAAATACCTCTGGAGTCACTATAAAATACATCACGAAGGTGAGTATCACATATTGGATGGCTACATAAATGATGGCAAGAATGAAAAGAACCTGGATTATTGGTTGCTTTGGCTTTGCATAAAGGGATGTTAAGTAGAACTTAATTAATAAATGATTAACTGTCATTGGCTTGCTTCTCCAAAAATATAGTCTCGAGGCTTCCATCTACCAATAAATTCTCCAAACGTTCATGCAAAACAATTTTCCCATCTTTTAAAAATGCAATGGATTGACAAATTTTTTCAGCCACATCTAACAAATGGGTTGAAAATAAAATAGTCCCGCCATTTTCTACATAGTCCTTCATACAATTTTTAAACGCAACTACAGCAAGAGGATCCAAACCATTTAAGGGCTCATCCATGATAAGGATGGGTGGACAAATTGTAAAAGCAGTAATTAACGCCATCTTATGAAGCATTCCATAGGAGTACGTTCCCAAAGGCTTATCAATACTTGCCTCCATTCCGAAGCTCGTAATAAGACTTTTCAGTTTAGATTCATCCTTCTTTTCATACAGTTTTAAAACGAAATGAATCCAATCATACGCAGTAATGTTTGAAAACACATGAATCGTATCCGGTATAAAATAAAATTGCTTTTTATAATCCAGTGACTGTGATTTCGGTACATTATTAATCGTCACTTTTCCGTTATCTTGTTCTACTAATCCAGTTATACAATTTAATGTGGTTGTTTTCCCTGCCCCATTACCACCCACAAAACCAACTATCTCTCCCTTTTCTACCTTTAACTCTACACTTTTTAAAACATCCTGTGACCCATACGATTTCTGTAAATTTTCTACCTTTAACAATTTCTACACCCTCTCATTTAAAACTTCTTTTTTGCAATGAAATGGTGCATGGTAGCAATCATCCATATAACTAAGAGCATCGTAACGGCAATATGGATGCCATACCAAGCTTTCATATCTCCTGACATCAATACAATAGTAGCATGCAAGCTATTACTGGCAGGATTAACAACGTCCAAAAACGGATGTAACCCAGCGATGAAACGGCAGATGAAAAGTACTACGATACTTACTAATGCTATAAAGGCCGAACTATTAAAAAACGTGCTCATCATGGCAACAAACGTAATAACAAATAATAGCCATACACAATAAAGTGCTAAAGCCAGCAAACCCTGCATCACTGGTACAGTAGTAAATAAATAGGATGTATAGCCATAGGACATACCATAGCCAAGAGCTATACAGAAAACAGCTAATATATAATGGACAATAATTTTACTATTTAAGTAGGATGAGATAGATACAGGCCTTGTAAGAATAAATGCCATCATACCATTCGCTTTTTCCCCCTGTATAATGCCCATTGTTGCAACCGCTAGAATAATAATACCTAACTGATCAAACTGTGAATTTAGGGTGGAGGCCAGCACTTCGCTTCCATTCGGCTTTGCCATGGTTGGGTCAATCATTATACCTTCCACACCACCCATTGATTGCAAAATAACCGGCATGTAGTACATCATAATCGGCTGCGTTAACCCAAGTAGGATAAAGACAATTGGTAGCCAGACAATTTTAAATTCCTTCGTCATTTGAGTTACTTCTTTTTTACTTAACGCCATAAAAGTATTCACAATCTCACACCACCAATTCTAAAAATATTTCTTCTAAGCTTTCTTGAATACCCATTTCAAATTTTAACAACATGACATTTGAATCTAGCGCATACTGTAACAATCTTTGAGCATCTTCCTCCAAATGAAGGACATGTATTTTAAAACCATTTCTTTCGTTTTCGACTTTCTGGACATAGGATAACTGTTCAACCATTGTTGCCCACTTAAAGTCTTCTTGGCGAATCTCCACATAGATAGCAGATTCTTGGTGACGCTCCAGTAACTGATCTTTAGTAGCATCCTCTATTTTGTGACCATTTTGAATGACAACAAAGCGTTCACAAATTTCCTCTGCATCACTTAATATATGTGTTGAAAGTAATATGGTCGTTTCTTTTTTAATCTCTTTTAATAGATTCAACACTTCTCGTCTACCAATCGGATCTAGTGCTGATACTGGCTCATCCATAATCATCAAAGCCGGTTTATGCAATAAAGCTTGCGCAATGCCAAGGCGCTGCTTCATACCACCTGAAAATGTCCCAACCTGAAAATGTGCTTCTTTTTCTAAGCCAACCTTTTCAAGAAGCAAAGGAATTTCGTCCTGTAATTCATTCTTTGATAAACCAGAAAGTGTTCCCATAAAGGACAATGTTTCAAAAGCTGTCATCCATGAGAAAAAATTAGGATATTGAGGTAAATAACCAATTTGATGTTTCATCGTTGAAATCTGTTGTCCGTCAAGAAGAATTTCCCCTTCATCCGCATATAAAATGTCCGCAATAATTTGAATCAATGTCGATTTCCCGGCTCCGTTTGGTCCCATTAACCCAACGCACTCATTCGCATCAACGACCATTGAAAAACTATTCACAGCAGTTTTATGTTTAAACCTTTTCGTAATGTTGTTAATTTCTAAGCGCACGTGTATGGACATCCTTTCTACCAATCATGAAGTATAATACAGGACCAATTGTGTTAAAGAGTAATATGATAATTGTCCACATTACTATGTTTTCTCTCCTATTTCTGTGGCGGAATAGATCGATTAATGCAATTATGATGAGCAAAGATCCTACGAATAAAAAAGGTAAAAGAATTGGCAGTATGCTTGCCCAATCAATTTGACTGAATTCATCAAAACTATAGTGTAATTTCATTTTTAAAACCTCCATTCATTATCATTATCAATAATGATAACAAAGATATTGAAAAATTTCATTACCTTTTTACTGTACATCCCCAAAAAATATCTATAATATATTTTTTGATAATGTTCTCATTTTGATAACATTCGAATGCTTTCCTGATACCATCTCATTATTTTATTAGGAGGATCGGTTTATGCGCAATAAAGCAGAGGTATTAATGCACCCTGTGAGAATGAAAATTTTACAAGCTCTGATGCACAATAAAGAAGATGGCTTAAGCACTTTGGAGATGATTTCGGTCATTAAGGATGTACCACAAGCTACTTTATATCGACATATCCAAATTTTAGTGGACGAAAACATCATAAAAATTGTGAAAGAGCGTAAAGTACGTTCTGTTACAGAGAAGTTTTATGCATTAAACGAAGGAGCAGCAAAACTTAGTAAGGAGGATTGGACTCAGCTCACTACCAAGCAAAAATTAAATTACATTTCCTACTACCAATTAGCACTACTATCTCAATATCAAAATTACTTACATTCACTTGAGGAAAAAGAAAGTACCGCTGATCTAGCAACTTTTTCTTTCATTGACTTGACGTTAACAGCTGATCAATTCAAGAACTTTGATCATGAATTAAACGATTTATTAACTAAATACTATAATATGGCCGACTCAAGTAAAGGTTCTGAGACTAAAACAATTGCTATAAATATTATTCCAAAACCTTAGGTAGTATTTTACGTAAAGAAATGGAGAAGATTTATGAAAAAAGGAAAGTTAGTTCAAAACATACGAAAATTAATCATGATTATTATTGGTGCAGTTATTGCGGCATACGGACTTGAAGCCGTTTTAATTCCTAATGATGTTATTGATGGCGGTGTCACAGGTCTTAGTATTATGGGGGCACATCTCTTTGGCATTCCGTTAGGCGTACTACTCTTTATATTAAATATTCCGTTCATTTATATCGGCTACAAGCAAGTTGGAAAAACTTTTGCCTTAATGAGCAGTGCCGGCATCGCAGCATTATCCGTTTCGACAGTTCTTTTACATGATGTCAAAACGATTTTAGGCCCAAATGATCCCTTATTAATTGTCTTATCGGGTGGTATGCTGCTAGGTGTAGGTATTGGGATTGTCTTACGGAACGGTGGCGCATTAGATGGCTCTGAAGTTTTAGCAGTGCTACTATCCCGTAAGATTCCATTTTCAGTCGGTGATATTATATTATTTATTAATGCCTTTATTTTCTTAGGGGCAAGCTTTATTTTTGGTTTAGAGAGTGCTTTATACTCTGCATTAACCTACTATATTGCTAAAAACGTGATCGATATTATTCAAGTTGGTTTAGAAAAATCCAAAGAAGTTCGTGTTGTTAGTGCAAAATCTGAGGAGATTGGTGATGCAATCCAGGCTCGTCTAGGTCGTGGTGTGACGTATACACATGGACGTGGCGGTTTCTCCAATGAACCAACGGAAATTTTAAACTGTGTTATTAACCGTATGGAAGAAAATAAACTTGTTTCTATTATTAAGGACATTGATGATGGTGCTTTTGTTGTCATTTCTGACGTTTCTGAAGTACGTGGTGGTAACTTTAAGAAACGTGATATCCACTAATTTAAAAGTAAGTAAGGCTTTAAAGCTTTACTTACTTTTTTTATTTAATCTGAGCGTGTACAGGGGCAGTCATCATTTCATATTTTACGCCACCTACTAGGCACAACGCCCCCATGATTACGACTATAGCTGCACCAACCAATGAATACTGATAACTATTGGTAGCATTAGCAAGTATCCCTGCTAAAGATGGTCCTACCATTTGACCAAAAGCATAGCCAGCTGTTAGATATCCTAAGATTTGATGACTGTTTACTGGTACAATATGTCTTGCTAGCGTTGTGACAACTGTTGTGATGCCCATAAAGGTTGCGCCAAACACAAAGGCACTTACATAAAGCATGATCGTATTGGTAGAAAAAGCTGGCAATATTATTCCAACTGCTTGAACGACCATTGAAATAAGTAATGTTTTTACAGAACCAAAATATTGTGCGAGCTTGGACCATATGATGCACGATGGAATAGCAGCTAAACCAACAACAAACCAGACAATGGCTGCATTTCCATGGAAGCTTGTTGATTCTTGTGCAATCGAAACAATAAAGGTTCCTGTAACAATATAGCCAAGCCCCTCTAAACTATAGGCGATAATTAGCCACTTCAGCCATGACTTAGGTGGTACTTTGGGAGATGATTTTGATAGATTCACGAATCGTTGTTTACTATGTGAAATAGGTTTTATGAATATCACGATAAAAACCAACAGTAGAACACAAAACAAAGCTAGAGCAATCCATGTTCCATTCCACTTATAAATTGCGTGAATTGGCGAAACCATCATGGAACTTATGGCTATTCCTAATCCCACGCCACTATAGAAAAGCCCAGATAGGTGCGTTTTACTAGTATTCGCCAATTGATCGAGGACAAGACTAGCAATGACCACAAAAATAAAAGCACTCATAACACCAGAAATAAATCGGAGAATATACCATGTAATAATGGTTTCCGTAAAGCCCATGAAGGCCGTAGTCAAAACGCTGATAATCAGCCCTAGTTGCAAAAAGGGAATGCGTTTATGTGCAATTGGTAGTCTTCCTGCCACCAATGCCCCGACAAGGTAACCTAAATAATTGCTTGTTGCTAAATATCCTGCCGTAGTTCGGCTAAACTCAAATGTTTCTTGCATATAAGGTAAAATAACTGTATAAGAAAAACGCCCGATACCCATGGCGATCACTAAAGTAAAAATGCCACCTAGTAAATATTGAACGGTTTGCTTTTGCATAGTATCACTCCTTCTCTTCTCCACTATATCGAACATTTAGGTATCACAAATACACCCAATTCGTTATAATTAATATCAAAATAATTGATAGCTGGAGGGTATATGAATATTAATGATCTGACTATCTTTCGAACAGTCGTTCAAACGGGGAGTTTTTCTAAAGCAGCTGCGACACTAAATTACACGCAATCCAATATCTCTATGAAAATCCAAAGTCTTGAGGCTCTGTATGATACAACATTATTTTATCGTGGACATCGAGGCATTCGGCTAACGCCTAAAGGGGAACAATTTTACGAGGTAGCTTTAAAAATGCTTCACCTCTATGAAAAATCCTTTGAAATATTACAGGATAAAGAGAATACTAGAGGTGTTTTACGGATTGGCTCGATGGAAACAACTGCAGCACTTCATTTACCTGCCTTATTATCGACTTTCCACCAAGTCCATGAAAAGGTCGATATTACTATTTTAACAAGCCCATCTCAGCACAATATTGAACGGTTAGAAAATTATGAAATAGATGGAGCCTTTGTTACTGGACCCGTTTATAAAGAGAATATATTAATGAAGGAATTTGTCAGCGAAGAGCTTGTGATGATCACCTCAAGCAAACATAAACCCATCCTTAATTTGCGTGATATTGAGGGTAGCACAGTGATTACGTTTCGACAGGGCTGCTCCTACCGAACCATCTTGGAGCATTGGTTACATGAGGACGGTGTACACCCACAAAATAGAATGGAATTTGGTACGCTGGACGGGATTATTGGCTGTGTTGCGGCTGGTCTCGGTATTACCTTACTTCCCCGTGCCATTGCGGAAAAATATATGGTAACATACTCATTGTCACTGTACGAATTAACAAAAAAGCAAGCGCAAATTCCTACATGGTTTATTTATCGTAAGGATGATGTACAATCACCCATCCTACAATATTTTTTAGAATCTATCGATGCTTACAATCACTTTTAGTGTTGTATCCGTCAACTTTGAGTTTTTATCCGCTACTTTTGTGGTTCTATCCGTCACCTTTGAGTTTTTATCTGCTACTTTTGCGGTTCTATCCATCTCATTAAAAAGCTGTTCAGCACATCTTCCTTCGCTGAACAGCTTATGTAGATAGAGAAAGGAGCTTTATATGGATATTTTTATTGCCAGTAACCGTCAACTACCGATCCGTTATTATGTACAAGAAGCTGTGTGGATTCGTCGCGGAGGTAGTACCAAGCTTCCTGATTTAACATTGCCATTTTTCGTTGAGGTAGAAATTAAAAATCAATATTACTTACCAATCATTAGAGATTATATTTTTGATTTTCAAAGACAATACAAACAGACAGAAATTCAAATATTGATCAAGGACACAGCGTTTTTAGCTGCCATGCAAGATATGCTGGCAAGCCATGAACAAACACAGCACGCTATCACATTATACCCACTTTCTTCCAGTTAGTTAAGCCGTAAATGGCAGTGTGATAATAAAGTACAATGTCTCGTTCTTATATTTTGCGTGAATTGTTCCTCCATGAAGCTCCACGATGCTCTTGGCAATCGCTAGTCCAAGCCCTGAACCTTCTGTGACATTTGTTCTTGATTGATCTTTTTTATAAAATCTTTCAAATAAACTAGCCAGCTCCTCTGCTGTAAACGCGTCACTTTGGTTGGCCACACAAATTCGAACATGGTCATCTTGCCCTTCAAGTGAAACCATAATTTTCCCATCTCCAACGCTATAATTTATAGCATTGATTAGTAAGTTATCAAAAACTCGAACAATTTTTTCAGAATCCAACGCTACAAAAACTCGATGATTTGGAAAATATTTACTAAAAAGACGCTGTTTTTGCTCTGCCAGCGGTACTAATTCTTCCATCAGTTGATCAAGTAGCTCGTTCAAGCATACTTGTTGTCGTACAAGGTTATTTTTATCGTTTGTTAGCTTGGTATATTCAAATAAATCATCGATTAAATTTTTCAATTGCTCGGATTTAGAAAAGGCAATTTTCAAATATTCGTCATATTGCTCTTTTGTCTCATACTTCTCTTCCCTTAATAAACGTAAATAGCCCATAATGGAGGTAAGAGGTGTTCTGAGGTCATGGGAAACATTTGTAATAAGCTCATTCTTTTGTTGCTCAATTTTTCGTTCCATTTCAATGCTTGTCATGATTTCTTCTGCCATTTGATTGATATTATCAGTTAATAAGGCAATTTCATCTTGCCCTTTTTTCTCAATACGATAGGCTAAATTCCCCTTTGCGATTTCCATAACCCCCTCTGCTAAGGACTCTATTTGAGTCGTTTTTCGTTTGGTTATATAAAAAAACGATAAGATAAATAAAGTGACCCCAATAAAAAATGGTATGGGTCCTTCACTAGTACTCGTTATCACTTCTCCTTGGGGAAGCCCACTCACAATAAAATAATATTTTTTATCTTGTAAGGTTAGCGGTACTAAGGTAGTAAATTCTTCCCGTGAAGTGACCATATTAGGAAACTCCTCTTCAAACGGTTGATTAATCGTAAAATTCATGACATGCCTAATTTCTTCATGCAAATCAATGTGTTCTTCATTCACTTGCTTTGTTTTGTATAAAACCTCACCGACCTCATCCGTCACAATCATCTTTAACGTATTCTGACGACTCTCTATTTTTTCATTTTCTTGGTCAATCGATTGTCGTAACATATCAACACTATTTTCTCGAATTGCCAATTCTGCTGTATCCTGTGCCTGAAAATACATCATCCTCATACTGTAACTATAATCAACTATGGCGCCCTCATTGATATTCTCAAATAACGGTAATACTGCGCGAGACACTAAAAAACTTCCAAGTGCACATAAAATAAATGTTGTAAACAGTTGAAGACGAATGCTACGTTGAATATTGTTTTTTATCTTCTCACCAATGTGCTTTATTAATCCCATTGGCTTAAACAATAGCCTAAAGATTTTTTTCAACTTTATACCCTACTCCCCATACTGTTTTGATATATTGAGGATTTCTTGGATTCGTTTCAATTCGCTCTCGAATTTTTCGGATATGTACCATCACAGTATTTTCTGATTGAAATGCATCCTCTTTCCAAACCCTTTCATAGATTTGCTCCGCATTCATCACTATTCCTGGATTACTTGAAAGCAATTCCAAAATAGCAAACTCTCTTGGCGTTAACTTTACTTTTTCATTGTTGACCAAGACCTCATGTGTCGCTGTGTTGATCCGTAAGTCACCAATTTCAATCTCATCACCATTACTTTTATTCAAGCCATTCAATTTTAGATAGCGACGAAGCTGTGATTTAATGCGTGCAAGTAGCTCTAATGGGTTAAAGGGTTTTGTGACATAATCATCGGCACCAATTGTTAAGCCAACAATCTTATCCATATCCTGAGATTTAGCCGTCAGCATAATAATAGGCATTTCTGCTATTTCTCTTACCTTCATGCACATTTCAATGCCATCTACTTTAGGCATCATTAAATCCAGTACAATTAAATGCACGTGCTCCTTCTTTAACAGCTGCAAGCCTTCTTCGCCATCACATGCCTCAAGCACATGATAGCCTTCATTTTTTAAATAAATCGCTATAAGATTTCTTATCTCTTTTTCATCATCTACAATTAAAATTGTTTCTTTACTCATCTAATCCCCCCATTCTATAAACGTTCCTTATTTTAACTATTTTTTTAATTTTCGTATATAAAAATAATAAAAACAGCAGACAATTACGATGACAATCCCAAAATAGATACCATATTTTGTAGCCAGCATAGAAATATACTCAATTTGACTCCCAAACAATAGACCCAGTGTGAAATAAATGAATGTCCACACAAAGCCGGTTGTATACGAAAACAAAGCATATGCCTTAAATGACATATTATTCATCCCCACTAAGTATGGAAGAATGTGTCTGACAATCGGGATAAAATAACTAAAGACTAATGCAAAACGGCCGTATTTATCAAGCAGTTCTTTGGATTTCAATAAATACTTTGCCTTTTTCTTTTTCAGAAGTTTATCGAGTACTCGATGACCAAATAATCTACCTAGGACATACCCTAGAGATAGACCCGAAACGACACCTAAATAAGTAACTAAAAAAGATTTCCATACACTCATCGTCTCTAATGATGATAAAAAACCACCACTCATCACAATCATTTCATCTGGCAGAGGCATGCCGATAATGCCTAACCATAAACTAAAAAACAATGAAAAATAGCCATATTGTTCAATAACTAATAAAAGATCCTGTAGTTCCATTAACGAATCCTCGTATTTCCAAGTTGACAGCTAAGGACATAAGCTGGTGGCATATTGGTCCACACTTTTTCATGGGAGATATACTCGAAATATTTTTGGAAAAAAGATTTTTTCACTAGTGAATATTGGAACGTAATAAATTTCCCATTTTGCAGACAACCCTGTACATTTTTTAAAATACTGCATGATACCTCTGCCTCTAAGGAAGTAAATGGTAATCCAGATATGACATAATCAATTTCCCCTATATTGAACTGCGCCAAATATTGCATCAAATTTTCTGCAGAACCATTAATCACCAAAACATTGGTTTCGTGCTTGTATTGTTGACGTAGTTTTTCACAAAAAGTCGTATTATGTTCAATGAGAACTAGCAATGTTTCTGGCTTTTTTCTTTTTACAAGCTCCTTTGTAAAAGAACCCATCCCTGGCCCAAGTTCGACAATACATTGAGCATTTTCAAAACAAATGGGCTGTACCATTTTATGTGCTAATTTTTTGGAGCTAGGTGAAATGGCGCCAATTGTTTTCGGATGTTTTATAAATTCAGTTAGGAACGTGATGAAATGCATATATATTCTCCTCGCTTTGTTTTAATCGTTGTTAGTTCTAACTATAATGAGCATTTCTTAAAGAATTAAGAGGGGAATTCTTAATTTTTCCTTAAGAGTTTACATTATTTAACTGTATTTATATTGAGCTAACTATGGATGGGTAATTTTTTATCAAATGCATCTTCTCTTTAGCATATATAACCTAGCCCCATTGCCTTTTCGTCTACATGAATCTCTGGATAAGGATTCATAAAATTTATCGCCAGTTTTAAGACTCCTTGAACCCAGCCCCCATAACAAAAATTGTGACCGTCTTTTGTTCCCCTCATTTATACTTTTTGACAATAAAAAAGAACACACTAAGATTTTTGAACCTTTAAATGGCTCATTTGTCTTAACATGTTCTAAAATTATTATTACGAAATAGAGAGTCTGCATTAGACAGATTATTTTATGCCCCCACTAAATGGCCAAAATAAAATATTAATACCGATCTTTGTCCCAATCGTAAGATACGCTTCTTTGCTTTGAGCGTCCCCTGCTATCACTACATAATATTGACCAGCTTTGTAAGCATACACATAGCTGTCACCATGTATATTTTCTGCTATAGGCTTGCCGAAATATGACTGTAGCTTTTCATTTAGCTCATTTCGCGAGCCCATTATTAAATCTACTTTGCTGATAGCATTAACTGCTTCCATTCCTTCAAGTTTATTTTTAGGAGGGAAACTGTATGATGCTTTTGGTGTCACATAGAAAGGAATTTCACCATATTCAAGCCTGCCTTTAATATTGGATTTTAAAGATTTGTAGTACATGCCTAAATTTCCTGGCACCCATTTTAATTGCCCCTTCTTGGCTAAATCGGCAAATTCTTTATCGATATAATCTAATTCTTTTATCTCTCCTTCTTTAGTAAGCGAAAAGTATTTTGTATCGAATATCCCCGTAAATTTATCGGCCATGGCAACATAATCTTCATTATACCCCTCTATTCCTATTTCAATTATATTAGGTGAAAGGAATTCGGCGTTGATGCCAGTACCATTAGCAATCTCTTTCTCTAGGAAAACTTCTCCATTTGAGCGTGCTCCGACTAATTGGAGGGTGTCACCGCCACGACCAGAATCTCTATAATACATAAATGTATCTTTGTTTCCGGTAATAGTGAACTGCATATACCCTTCCATAAATGGACCTCCGAAAGAATATACATCATTCTTACCTTTTAGGAGTATTGGCTGGCATAAGTTGTTAGACTCGCCTCTATACACTCCAATCGACAATCCGTTGGTCAGTTCCAATGGGAAAAATTTGTTTTTACAAAACTCTGGATTTGATACTCTATGTATTTTGGAGACTTTTTCATTAGCCGCATCCACGGACAGACTAAAGGTTGAAGCAGTAGCCACTAGCATAAGAACAAAAGTAATAATGATTTTAGTTAAATTCCTCAAAACGTTTATCCTTCTCCTTACTATAATTTTATTAAACTTCCAATTTCATTATAACGTGCAATAATGGGAAATTCTACAATAAATCTATATATTTATCTCTATTTTTATACATTAGGTGCATATTTAGTGGTAAAAAATTAGGTGAATGAGCTTGTATGAATTAAACAATAAGATCTATATAAATATATTCAGAATAGGAAATAATTATTACAAGCGAGCATTATAAATGTATGGGTGATTAGGTTTACAGGAAATATTATTTTCGGTTCATAAAGTGAAAAGGGCCTCCGTAAAAATGATCTTAAAGTTTATGTTCATTCTTTAAGAGGAGAAGTGAAAGAAATTATAAAAATAATAGAATATTATTGAAGTTTTTATAATTTTATTGGATTCTAGGGTATCTATTTAATGGGTAACCCCCTTACTCTTATGCATCAACGCATCTCCACTTAGTACGACTTATTTTTTTCTAAAGAGTCATAAAAGGTTAAAAGGTACTTTGTTCTAATGATTATTTCCTACATAAAATAGGCATACAATTGCTTCCAATCGAATAGAAACCTATATAGAGAACAATTTGTCACGGGAAAAATAAAGTGGGGTGTGAAGGATGCTTAAAGTAAATGATGCAAAAGAAATGGTACTTGGAATTGTGCAAGATGACCCATTGTTTGTAGCACTACAACATACGCCTTTAGAAGAGAGCCTATACAATGATGATTATTTAGCGGACATCGATGAAACCTATCACTATACGATAGCAGAAATCGCTGGTTGGTTTGATATTACAGACGCCATGCTTCGCTACTATTTGAAACCATTTGAGCAGTACATTTTCGACAATGCTACACCTAATGTAAATGGTAATATCCGTTTAAACTTACCAGCTATTTTAAGACTACGAATGATTTTATTATTAAAGGATGAATATCGTGTGAAGGGTATAAAACTATTGCTTGGTATTGATGATAACGGTCAGCTATTGAGGCATCAAATTACCGCAACAACCATGGATTCTGAGGATTTATCCCATAAAATCGATGTTCTTGGAAACGTCCTGCAGCAAATGATCCAAACAGGGCTCTTTCAGATTTTGCCGAATGAAGAGCAAGGAACGTTACAAGTAAACATTAATCAAGAATTTCTTGCCGAGAACATTCAACGATTATCCTCCGATTCCACCCTTCAGTTTGAGGAAATTCAAAAAGAAACAACTGAACTAAAACAGGAAAATGAAAATCTCCAAAAACAAATTACCGAACTACAAGAAAACAGTGTAAAAGATATTGTACAAAAAATTAGGGAACGCCATATTGAAAATGAAATCGTCTCTACTTTGCGTACGGAAGCATTGCAGCAATTTTCAAATAACAATCAAGTAGGTTTTTTCACTAGGATGTTCAGATCCTCTCAAATTGAAATGGAAAAAGAGCAATTTGTTTTAAACTATATTTCAAAGTATTTAGAAGAGCGCTTGGAAGTTGCTTTAAATGATTATTATGGGAAATAAAATTGAATACGCATAATCAGAACATGTGTGAGGCTATGTGAGTGGTCCTAATCATGTTCTTTTTTAATTCATTAGACATTTGCTTGAGGTACATGGCATTCTTTGCTCTGTAAATTTTATACGATTAACTATCAGCCACTACATTCCCTAAAAAACGTAATAAGCGAAAATGCAGGGCTACCATTTCTTCTACAGTTAAGTTTTCATTGCCTTTGTCTAACCACTCTTGAATCACCCCTAAAATCGCAGACGCTATAAAGGCTTGTAAGTATTGCTGAAATTCTGGGTCTTGCACTTCCTCGCGTAATACCGATAATCGATCCAAAATATGATTACCAAAAATGATTTTCATCTTTTGTGTAAAACCTGGACTTCCCTGCTCGCCTAATAACATCCTAAAGGCCGGTGCGTGTTCTTTTATACAGGCGATTACTTTGATGAACGGTTGATAAAGTTGTCCCATTTTCATTGTTTGGAAGGCATCCACTGGTTGTACATGCTTTACATAGCGTTCTAATTCCATTAATAGCTCCTGCTGCAAGTCCTCCATCACATCATATTTATCCGAATAATGTAAATAAAACGTCCCTCGATTAATTTGAGCTGTTAGCGCTAATTTTTTTACTGTTACACGTTCAAAGCCTTCTTCTTCTACTTGCTGTATGAAAGCCTTTTTGATCGCTTGTTTTGTTTCAAAATTCATTTTTTCATGTACGGACATGAGTTTCCCTCCATTTACTTAACACATACTAGCAAACTGTTTATTGTATTTGCTCACATGCTACCGTAAAATTTTTATCAAATCAACATTGTGTTCAGTGAAGGAGTGAGGTTTATATGGATAACCATGCCATTTCTATAAAAGTCCTTGAAAAAAGTTTTCAACATAAACAGGTCATTGCCCCCCTTTCTTTAGATATTCCTAAGGGGCAATTAATGGGCTTACTTGGTCCATCCGGCTGTGGTAAAACAACATTAATCAAAATGATTATGGGCATGTTGAAACCGGATAACGGCACTATTGAAGTATTAGATTTGGTAGTGCCACATCAACAATTATTGAAGGATATCGGCTATATGGCACAATCAGATGCACTTTATACAGATTTAACGGGGGAAGAAAATCTACATTTCTTCGCAAAGCTTTATCCATTGTCGAAAGCGGAACGAATGGAGAGAGTAGCCTATGCCGCAAACCTTGTCCGTTTGACCGATGATTTACAACTGAATGTGGGGAATTATTCTGGAGGAATGAAACGAAGATTATCCCTAGCTATTGCACTTATTCAAAATCCCAAACTATTGATTTTAGATGAACCAACAGTTGGAATTGATCCTGTCCTAAAAAAGGAAATTTGGCAAGAGCTCATTCGTTTAAAAGATCAAGAACAGAAAACAATTTTAGTTACGACCCATGCCATGGATGAAGCAGAAAGATGTGATCAATTAGCTATGCTGAGAAATGGCCGTATTATTGCACAAGGCACACCCCAAGCATTAAAAAATCATTACCAAGCAAAAGATTTTGATGAAGTATTTTTAAAGGCCGGAGGTGACGTACTATGAGGATTGGTGCAATTGTGACAAGAATCATCCAACAAATGAAACGAGATAAACGGACGCTTGCTTTATTATTTTTAGCCCCCCTTCTTGTACTGTCATTAATGTACTTTATTTTTAATAGCAACGAAGCTTCTATCACTCTTGTCGTTTCCAATGGTCCCGCACCATTAATCGAAAAACTAAAAAATGCGGATTTCTCTATTATTGAGGACGATGAATTTACGAAAAAACAACTCCAAGATAAAGAGTATGATGGATGGCTAGCAATAGAACAAAATAATAGTAAGTTAACTTTATTAAATGACGATCCTTCCCAGGCAAAAGCTTTAACGATGCAACTTGCTCAAATTTCACATCAGCCATCACTAACTGCTATGGGCAATTTGGAAACAGACTATGTTTACGGTGAGGCGGATACTGCCATTTTCGATATTTTTAGTCCCATGCTGATTGGCTTCTTCGTGTTCTTTTTTGTCTTTTTAATTACTGGCATTGCCCTGTTAAAGGAACGCACCTCTGGGACATTGGAACGCTTACTCGCAACACCCATTAAACGATCAGAAATTGTAGCAGGCTATATGGTTGGTTATGGTCTTTTTGCCTTTCTACAAACGATTATTATCGTGTTATTTGGCATCTATGTGCTTGATATTGTCCATGTAGGCTCTATCTGGCTTGTTTTACTCATTAATATGGTTGTTGCTCTTGTATCCTTATCGTTAGGTGCACTATTATCGAGTTTTGCCGCTTCTGAATTTCAAATGATGCAATTTATACCACTGGTCATTGTTCCACAAGTATTCTTTTCGGGCATTTTCCCACTCGATAGTATGGCAGAATGGCTTCAAAATATCGGCCGTATTATGCCCCTTTACTATGCAGCAGACGCATTAAATGGCGTTATGTATAAAGGATATTCCTTCTATGATATTATAGTGAATCTCACAATACTTGCTTGTTTCGCCATTGTTTTCATTACTTTAAATATTATCAGTTTAAAAAAATATCGTTCATTATAATTAAACTTTAAAGTTCTGCCTATAAAGAGCAGAACTTTTTTGTTTGGGAAATAACATAGTTAAAAACAGGTAATTTACCCAATTTCATTGAAATGACAGACCGAATTTCATTATAATTATTTTATGGTCAAGAGAAAACCGAAAAATAAAGGTGTGTGAAGATGACTACTATTTTGGAAGTACAAAACGTTTGTAAACAATACAATGGGAAAATAATTTTAAAAAATGCTTCGTTTTCAATTGCTGCCAATCAAATTATTGCACTTGTAGGAAAAAATGGCTCTGGAAAAAGTACATTACTGAAAATCATTGCAGCGTTCATTCAACCAGACAGCGGTACCATTGTTAAGCATCGATCATCGTTAAAAGTTGGTTATGTACCTGAAGTGACTCCTTCTCATATTCTATTTACACCCCAAGAATATCTTTATCATTTGGGGCGTATTCGGGGTATGACTAAAAAACATCTTTTGCAAAAGATAGAAGAATTGCTTGATATGTTCCAATTAAAAGAGGCGCAAAATACAAGGATTGTCCACTTCTCAAAAGGCATGAAGCAAAAGGTGATGATTATGCAGGCGATGTTAGAAGAAACAGATTTACTAATAATGGATGAACCGTTGTCAGGACTTGATGCCAAAGCTCAAAATGATTTTGAACAAATATTGGCTAAAGTAAGAGACCAAGGTTTAAGCATCATCCTAACTTGCCATGAAACCAAATTACTCGAAAACCTTGTGGATTCAGTTTTGCTTATTCAAGACAATCAAATCATTCAAGAAAAGGAATTGGATAGCTATCCAATGCATCGATTAATATTTGAAATTGCTAGCCTATCATTACTCGATGAAATTTCACCTTTTATGGAGATTCAGCAAAAACGATCTTTAGTGAATGGACATTATGAAATCGTAACGATTGTCCAAGCAAAAGATTCAGATCAAATTTTGCTGAAATTACTACAAAAAAATGCCTCTATTAAATATTTAGCTACCGTAAATTACAAAAAAGAACAACTCTCTTCTCTTTTTTGAAAGGAGGAATCAAAAAGATGAGCAGTTTATTGCACTATCAATTTAAAAATTATTTAAGAACCTATCAATACGTTCCACCTTTTACAATTTTCATCCTATGTCTTGTCGTTAACTATACTTTTGTCCCTAATCCAATATTAGATAGTTATTCGTTTACATCGCTTATTCTCTTTTTTTTAATGGGCTGGTTTACTGTTACATTGTTTCATGCTGAGGATGAAGGACAAAAAATGATTACTACTCTTCATGCCAAAAGTTCAACACATTACAATTTTGGGATATTCATTCTATGTGGGCTGATTGCTTTCAGCTTAAGTTGTGTTTCCGTCAGCTACCCAATCCTAATCGATGCGTTTTTCGAGAAGCCCAAACCACTACATATTTTGTTAGGATTCTTATCTCATTTTAGTTTATCGTTACTTGCTATTGCACTCACTGCTTTGTTTACAAGGGAGCTTGTAAAAAATAGGCAAAATACTTGGTGGGGTGTAATATGTATTCTTATTATTTCTGTCGTCATCGCTACTTTAAAAAATAATATTCAAACTGGTCTCCTTTGGCTACTTCCGCCTGTTCATTTTTCATTAGAAATGATGAGTGTTGGCGATCAAATAGAAGTTATCCCCTACGTTTTTTACTGGCAGTTTGCTTGGATAATCATTTACGCATTCCTTAGCATTGTGTTGTTTTTCTTCCTAGTCAACCGTCGAAGGAAATGATTTAGATTTCTTAATAAGGAGAGATAGTTTTAATGAAGAACATCAAAGTTTTAATTATTGAAGACGAAAATGATATTGCCAATATCATTAAGGATTACTTAAGTGTTAATCAGTTCGAATCACATATTGTAAGAACTGGCCATGACGCTATCCATTATTTACAAGAGTCCATACCTGATTTCATTATCCTAGATCTATCTCTACCAGATTGTGATGGTATCGAAATATGCCGTAAAATCCGTGAAAATAGCAATGTTGCGATACTCATTTTAAGTGCTCGAGGCAGTGAAACTGATAAAGTATTGGGGTTAGGTTTTGGGGCAGATGATTATATGACAAAACCATTTTCTCTAAGTGAGCTTGTAGCAAGAATAAATGCTCATTTACGCAAACAGGATAGATGGCTCCAGCATAATAGCGGTCAGGTAGATATCATTCACATTGATAATATGGAAATAAATAAACAGGAGTATGCTTTTTTACGTGATAACAAGGCTATTCCTCTGTCAGCAAAAGAGTTTGAATTATTATTTTTTCTAGCTAAAAATAGAAATCAAGTTTTCTCCAAAAGTCAATTGCTTGATGCCGTTTGGGGTTATGACACCTATGGGGATGAAAATACGATTACGGTTTATATTAGACGGCTTCGAGAAAAAATGGAAGTCAATCCTTCTAGTCCTGTTTATCTTCAAACAGTTTGGGGGGTTGGTTATAAGTTTAGTACACCCAATCACTCATAGGAGAATCAAATGTACCTAAAAAATTGGATGAACAAATGGTTTTGGACCCTATTAATCTGTATTGTACTATTGTTTATTGGTGCCCTTTCACTATTTTTTGCTACAAACAAAGCTCAAGAGGAATCACCAGATCAATATGTAATCAATCAAATTCGATTATCAGTTAATCCTCTATTATTGTACATAGAAGATCATTTTACAGTTTTAGAACTAGATTCAGTGATACGTAGCAAGCTTCAGCAAATGGGTAATGACCAGGAAATTGGTATTACAGTAGTTCACTTAAATGAAAAAATAATTTTCAATACAATAGAGGATGATCTTTCATCTTCGATTCATATCAAAAATGATGTACATTATGATTTATTTACATCACAACAAGAGCCAGGAAAAATTAAAATTGCCTTTCCTATTATGAATGAAGAAAGTAATGAACAGATCGGAAATGCTATTTTTTCACTGAACAAAGACATTCTATTTCCTTTAAAACAACCCAATTCCAGTTACTTAATTATATTGATCATGACGGGTGTTTTAAGCCTTTTGATTATTAGTCTAGCCCTATGTATGATAAGGAAAGCGTATAAAGATATTTTAACACCTTTACAAGAGTTGAAAAAAAACACAGAGGAAATAGTCAAAGGAAATTACGAAAAAATGAGCACTCATCCGACATTAGATGAGATTGGTGAATTGTATGCAGTATTTGATCAAATGCGTTTAGAGATTAAACAGTTAACGACCCAGCGAAATGAACAAGAGCAAAATCAAAAAAAGCTCATATCTAATATTTCTCATGAAGTGAGAACGCCCCTAACTACAATCAAAGCTTATTTAGATGCTATTTCAGAGGGGATTTGTCGAGATGAAGATTCGCTTATGTCCTATATTCATATTATGCAGAAAAATACGGAAAAAATGTCGAGGCTAATAGATGATTTATTTATTCACACATTAAAGGAACTAGGCCATATCCCCATCCATTTAAAAGAACAATATAGCCGAGACGTTCTTACAACCATTCTGCAACCGATTCAATATTATGTCCACACAATGAATATTCATTTTATAGGACCCACAATTATTCCTAATGTCCTAATTCAAGTGGATGCTGATCGATTAGAGCAGGTTATTTCCAACCTTGTTACTAATGCACTTAAACAATCTTCTAATGGAGATACCATTACCATTACTGCCTATATCGAAAATCAATCACTCTATATCCAAATAATAGATACCGGAAATGGGATGCTTCCAGAAGATATGCCTTTTATTTTTGAACGGTACTATAGAGGTCAACAGCCTGCTAGAGAATCAGCTATTAAAAATGAGGGCGCAGGGCTTGGCCTATCCATTTGTCAGCATATTATGGAAGCCCACTATGGTTCAATTTCATTTCATAGCAAGCATAATGAGGGCACTACCTTTACACTTACACTCCCTATCTCGTAAAAAGACTCCCATTCTAGGAAGTCTTTTTATCTTTCAGCGTTCTTTCCTTATATGTTAAAAAGCATGAAAGTGTAAATATACCAAAAAAAAATGAATCGATCATACGGACAACCCATATTCCATAACTACTTAAAGGAATGGCATTGATAAGCTGCCATAGACATACATATCCGAGCGTTAAAACAGCTAGTACACTCCAAAAAATGATTTTTTTCTGAGGCGATATAACTGGCGTTTTTTTATGTTCCATCAAAGATGCCCGATAATACAAATATCCAAAGATAAGCATAATACCAAATAATGTACTCCCATGTTGTAGAAATTTATAAATCGGTATTTGATATCCAAAGACAGTATATGTTTGAGTAAGAACCCGAAGATTTGTCACCATAAACCCATTTAGATGTGTAAATGAATCCCATATGACATGCGTTACCCAGTAATGCTGAGTAACCAAAAACAAATACCTTCCATGTTTTATTTCCTACCATTTGATGGCTATATGTATCCTGTAAAAATTCAGGTAAATGGCTTATTATAGGCTGATGGATAAGCCGATGATAAATCAAGTAAATCAATAGTACGAGGGGGAGATTTAATAAGAAGAACCCTGTAAAGGTATGACCAATCTCCCCTATTGGCCGGCCCCTTAAAAAATACTCGAAATCTGGCGCCATACTACCTAAAACCAAGGCAGCAAAATGAATATATTTACTGTTTCTAGAAAAAGTTAAGACCGCCGCCGGATGAGCAAATGTTAATGGCATATCTTTAGCCTCTTTTTTTATGACATCTATCAAACCGCTTATTACAACGTTTTCCATTCGAAAAGGTTACTCTGACTGTAAGAATTTATTAATAATTTCATAAGGACTTACTAATAATTACATATTACACTAAAGAAAATGAATCAAGAGGAGGCCTTATCATGGAAAAAGAAATACTGATTCGAGCCCAAAATTTATGTAAAACCTACTCAACTGGCAGCGAACAATTCCATGCAATTAAAAATATGAATGTTGACATTTATAAAGGGGATTTCACCGTTATTATGGGGAATTCTGGGTCTGGTAAGTCAACGCTTCTTTATCTTTTAAGTGGACTTGATACAATCACGGCAGGTGAAGTTTACTTTCAGGGAGAGAAACTGGATACCTTTTCAGAGAGAAAGCTAGCGACCTTTCGTTCACAGAAGGTTGGCTATATCTATCAAAGTAGCAATCTCATTCCAGATATGACGCTTTTAGAAAACATTGCTCTTCCCGGATATATCGCGAAAACAAATAAAAACGAAGTCATACAAAAAGTAGAGCAACTACTAAGTTTAATGGGTCTTGAAAAGCAACGAAATCGTTTACCTTCTCAAACATCAGGTGGTCAGCAACAAAGAGCTGCTATTGCTAGAGCATTGGTCAACAATCCTGAAGTGCTATTTGCGGATGAACCAACTGGTAGTTTAAATTACGATCAAGGTGTAGCAGTATTAGATATCCTAACGAATTTAAATAGGAATGGGCAATCTGTTGTTATGATTACACATGATATTAAGGCAGCTTGTCGCGCGAATCGCCTTATCATCATTCAGGATGGAAAAATAGATGGGATCTTAAACTTCGAAAAATATGATCATACCAACATACAAGAGCGGGAACACATTATCTTTTCTTATGTTGCTGGAAAGGAGTAAAAAATGTACGCGATTCTTACTCTTTGTTCATCCTATATAAGAACAAGAAAAATACAAAATGGACTAATGGTTGTCCTTATTTTCCTATCAACACTTTTACTGGCTACTTCTGTAACAATACTGGCCAATACAAATAATATTTTTGAAAAAGCCCATCATGATTCAAATGGTGCCCATCAAATTTTAACAATGGGTGAAAATGTTCATAATCCTACTGCTGTAAACGATTGGTGGCAGGAGCAGCCTGGCGTTACTGCATCCAGTTTAATTCCCTATAGAAATCTATCCGGGATTACCTTCAAAGGGAAAGAAATGTCCAATCTCTATTTATTTATGATGGATACACCAAATACACCTTCAATGATTGATCAATTATTATTTTCAGAGGGAGAAAAGAAAACATCTCCACCCAAAGGGACAATTTGGATTCCCACCTCATTATCATCAAGTGCTAACATTTCACTCGGTGATGCCATTGAATTTAATACAGGTGAGAGAACATTTAGCTTAACGGTTTCAGGTACTGTAGTAGATATGCCGTATGGAGGTCCCTTTACAACAAACGCTCGTATTTGGATGAACAATACTGACTACCAGTTGCATTTAGCATCAATGATCGGTTCTGAACAATACATGATGGCATTACGCTTTGACGATTATCAGCAAAGCTCCAACTATTGGCGTGATTTTGAAAACTATCTGCAAGGACCTTATCTTGAATCTAAAATGGAATATGAAGAAATAGCTTCTTTTTATTTAATTATTAATAAAATCATTGGCTTTATCATGATTGCCTTTGGTATAGCCATGCTTTTGGTATCTTTATTTATAATTGGTTTTAGCATTTCCGACGCCATTTTAACGAACTACAGAACAATAGGTGTTATTAAATCTCTCGGTCTATCGTCTCGAAAGATAAGTGCTACTTACGTATTACAATTCGGATTATTGTCTGCTTTCTCAATCATTCCTGGACTCATCGTAAGTAAATTCCTTTCCAGAATAATTATAGAAAGCTCCTTATCCTATCTGAAGGCAGGAAATCATTTAGCCATTCACCAAGATGCTCGACTTACCGTGCTGATTGCCCTCATCCTATTTGGCATTGTGCTACTCACCGCCTATTTCTACTCGAACAAGGCGCGGAAGGTGGAACCTGTCCAAGCAATCAAGTATGGCATGTCGGAAAGTGCAAATAGCAAAATAAATCGCCGTAGAAGCAGCTCGAGTAGACTATTTCGTTTATCTGATCTACCCATTCAACTTCAAATTGGACTGAAAAGCATAACAAAGAATTTAAAAAGTTCCATCCTTATTATAGCGCTTACCTCTATAACGTCTGCCATACTCGTCTTTAGTGTGGTCATATTGAATAGTTTTATCTCCATCAAAGAGACTTCACCTTCGTGGGGGTATGATGCATCACATGTAGTAGTAACTGTATTTAATAAAGAGACATTTTCAAAACGACAATTTGAAGATTTTTTAATGGAAGATGAACGTATTAAAGATTATGCATGGTTGGATCAATTCACGGGAGTACTTCCTAACGACAACAATTCGCCATTAAATATCAGTGTCAATGTAATCGAGGGTAGCTTTGATGCCGTTGGCTACGAAACCATGTTTGGGCGTAATCCTATAAGTAAAAATGAGATAGCTATCGGCATTAATGTCGCGCGGTCTTTAAATAAAAATATAGGTGATATTGTAGAAGTTTACATTGAGGGAAAGCAACATTTTCTTATCATTACAGGGATCTATCAATCTATTGCAAATATGTCGAACTCGGCGAGAATTTCAGCAGATGTTATTAAAGTTTATAACGCTACCTATTCTGCTTCTGAAATTAGTATGATGAATCTATTAGATGATACAACCGCTCCTCAAATTGCTGAGGATTTGGAAGCTCACTTTAAAAGTTCTTTATCAGCAGACACACAACAAGTATTATTAGATGATGTCTATAAAGAAGTTGTGGCAGTATTAGTCATCCCACTTTCAATCGTTGGCTTTTTATTTATCATCGTCACATGCATCATAATTTTTAGTTTATCTAGAATTAATGTTAGAAAAGAAAGTAGTACGTATGGAATTTATAAGTCCATTGGAATGACCTCTACAAATATTAGATGGTCGATTACATCCGGTATTTTAATCCTATCCACATTTGGGGCAATAGCAGGAATTATTATCGGTATAAAATTAATTCCTCTTGCTTTACATTCGATTATTTTAGAGTACGGCTTACTCGAACTACCACTTGTGATAGACTGGCCAACTAGTATCGCAATTAGCTTTGTAAGTGTGTTAGCGGCTTGTTTTGGCGGCTGGATCTCAACCAAAGTTATTGCTAAAACTTCACCTCGAATATTAATTGTGGAATAAACTTGGCCCCTACTAGTTTAGGGGCCTCTTTTATGAAGTTATTTTTGTAGGAGCAATCATTCATAAATATTTTCTTCAGATAACACGACAATATTGTTTCTTCGGAGTAATGCTGTGGTTACCCCTTCTCCAACTATTTTTGTACCGTTAAACTCACCATTATAAATTTCTGCACTACCACAGGATGGACTATTTTCTTTTAAGACGACCTGAGTCGCTCCCACCTCAAGTGCTTTTTGTAAGGTCGCATATGCACCCTTTAGATACAGCTCTGTGACATCGCGTCCAGACCTTTCAATTACGGTGGCTTTGCCATCAAGAACATCTTCTCCATTGCCTCCCACAATTTCAGCAGGCTCACGAGGAGTTGAAAAACCTCCCAACAGCTCGGGACAAACTGTGACAGCTTTATTTTCTAACATAAGCTTTTGTATTTTTTCATCTAGACTGTTGGTACCATTATAACGAACATTTAATCCTGCTAAACAAGCACTTATTAAAATCACTACTATTCCCCTCTCCCTCAAATCATCTCAATGAATAAAATCATTTTAACACGTGTACATGATAAAATTTTAAGTGACTTAGCGTTTTCTCTGATACAATATTTATCAATGAGATTAACAATGATCGATCGTTGGAATAGCTAGTCCCAGTAATTCAAATATCTGTTAATACAATTAACCGATATATTCTTGATAGTTCCACTAGAAAATTTTAACAGGAATTGGCAATCGCCCGATATATATGGAATCGGAAGAATATAAGCTTTGGAAAATTTTAAAGCTAACGAATCAATGGAGTCAGTACTGGCAAGTCTCAACCTGATTCAGCTAGTAAATTAGGAAAAAGGAGGAACGGATTTTGGTTGAGTTTACTATTTGTTTTCTTAAAAAGGGTGAGCAAATTCTTTTACTTAATAGAGATTATCCAACTTGGATGGGTGCATGGAATGGCGTAGGCGGTAAAATTGAACAGAATGAAACACCTTTAGCTGGTGCACTTCGAGAAATCAAGGAAGAAACAGGTATTACGGTTGAGGATATTACCTATAAAGGTAAAATCACATGGACAGATGGGATCGTTCACTATGGCTGTATGTATGCATTTATAGCAGAATTACCTGAATCTTTTACATATGTTACACCTATAAAAGTTGCTGAGGGTATTCTTGATTGGAAGGAACTTACTTGGGTGTTCCATCCTGAAAATGTGGGTATTGCGGATTTAAAATATTATTTGCCCACAATGCTTAATGAATCAACTAACTATGAATACATCTTTACTTATCAAGACAAGAAGTTAGTCAATATCTCTTCAACACCCATCGAACAAACATCTACTATCTAATAGACAAACAGGCCTCGTCATGCACCTATTGCATGGACGAGGCCTGTTTTTAGTGTCTTGGCAGTGCAAAGCGCATTCTACACATCGACCAATTCAAGCTTGTATTTTGAATTTCATCATGGATTTCCCACAAGCTATCCACGACTTGCAAACCAACATTACGTTCCAATAATATTTTAGATATATCGTCAACCTCAGAGACATTGATGGGCTTTTGTGTTATTTCACTTGTATAATACCCCGCATTATCATCCTGTAATGTAAATCCATTACTATCAAACTCATATAGGTAAAGTCTCGTATTTTTCAATACTTCAAACCACTTTTTTTCAATAACTATTACATGAGAAGATTGCCCTAGATAGTGTTGTCTGTCCTGCTTTGTTGTTTGTACTCCTGCATGAAAACAAACACGAGGACAATCTCTCGGGGTTAAATAATTGGGCAAGCATCTCTCGTTGATCGCCCATACAAGCCCTTTTGTGGCATCTAAATCTGGTCGCTCAGGTAGCCGAGGATGAAAAATCGTAATAGTAGGGTCTTCACTAACATGAAATAAACGCATGGATACTTCTCCTTTATTTTTTTAATTTAAAAACAATAAAATCTGCACAATGCAAATCTTCCACAAATTGAGGATACTTCCCTAGCATCTCTTGTGATGGCTTTGGCTCTACAATATTTTCAATGGTGAATCCAGCTTGCCTAATTGCTTGCACATAGCTTGATAATGTTCGATGGTATAGAACTATTGGTGGTTCAGCATCTAGCTGTTGGTACACCCCTTCATAAAAATAACGTTGGACTTTCCAATACTGCTGATCTAGCTGTTCATGTCTTATCCATCCACTATTTGGTGTCACAAAACACGGGTGCAGAATTGAAAAAATAAAAGTGCTAGAAGGTTTTAAGAGTCGATACATCTCACGTATCGCAGCCTGATAATCCTCTAAATCTTGGAGAACCATATTTGAAACAATACAATCAAATTGTTCATTTGCTAAAAACGTTAAATCTTCACAGTTCCCTTGTAAAAATTGAATAGCTTTCTGTTGATGCGTTCTTTCCTTAGCAATGTCCAGCATTTTGTGTGAATAATCAACAGCTGTTACTCTTGCCCCTTCCTTCATCAGTAATCTGCTTAAATATCCTTCTCCACACCCAGCATCTAATACTTGCTTTCCATCTATTTCTTCCAACAAAGAAAAGATGGTGGGATTTAACAGTACTACACGATGAATGTCACCCTGCTCATCGTAGTTAGCTGTATACCTTTCCGCATATTGATTCCAGCGTTGAATGGCTTGTTCTGTGTTCATATAAAGTCCTCATTTCAAAGTAGAATCGTAACGTTACGTTCCTTGTGCACTTGTCTATTTTTCCATATAAAGAAAAAAATATATAGACTTTTATTTTATTTTTTAATATCATGTAGATAGAGGCACGCCTTCTTTAGGTAAATAATTAAGCCAGGAATCCATATAGGATTTCTGGCTTTAATGCTTTATATAGAAATTGTATTTTCAGCGACTGCTTCTTTTTTAACGGTTAACCATCTACCTACTAACATCACTAGTAATGCAAAAAAGACAATTATACCCGCAAAGACTAGTGCTGCTTTATAGCTATTATAAATTTCCACCAACTGTCCCGCGACAATAGGTCCGATAATTTGTCCAAATGCATAAAAAGTCGTTAATAATGATACAACAAAACCACTTTGTGTAGGAAAAAGTTGACGTGCATAAGATGTAGTTAGTGTTACAATACCTACAAAAGTCAGACCAAATAAAAATGATGCTAACAAAACACTCCATACGGTTTGTGAAAATACTGGTAACAAGATGCCTATCACTTGAAGTATGTATGCCACAAACAAAATTTTAATAGCTGAAAACTTCTCTAATAAGATCGTCCAAACAGGTGCTGATGGGATTGCGGCTAATCCAACAATGACCCAGCTATACGAAGAGTATCCTTGGAGAGAAGGAATATTATGAATAATATCGACCAAAAAAGTTCCTGTAATAATATAACCAAGTCCCTCAAAGCCATATGACAGAATAAGCCACGGCATAAAGCCCTTTGTCATTTTCGTATCAGGAGATTTTGCGACTTTCATGCTATCCTGAATCTCTAAATCTCTCCATAGAATGGTTGTAATCAGTAAAAAAACTGCTGATAATATTCCAAGCCCTAGCCATGTTCCTTGCCACGCAAATTTCGCTTCAATAATAGGAACACATAAACCTGAAATGGCAATCCCTAAGCCTATACCACTAAATAGATAGCCGGACCATCGTGATAAAGATTGCTTCGCCAAATAATCCATAATAATACTAGACGTTAAGACAAAAATAAGACCACTTGTAATACCTGCGATTAATCGAAGAACTAACCATATGCTATATACTTCGATTAACCCCATTAACCCAACTGATAGGACATTGAAAACCACGCTTGCCAATAAAATCTTTTTACGTTGACGATGAATAAAGCCCGCCCATAATGCCCCAATGAAATAACCAATATAATTACTTGAAGCTAAAAATCCAGCTACTTCGAAAGAAAATCCTACATCCTGACGCATAAATGGCAGAATTGGTGTGAAAGCAAAGCGACTAATGCCCATTGCGACAACTAGTAATAAAATTCCTCCCAAGACAATACCCATTTGTTGGCGATTCATGTTGCCCCTCCTTTGTTCTCTATTGTTATTAAAAGGATACCGAGCGAAAATTAATAAATCTAATATATAATGTATATAAAAGCATAAAAATAATTTATAAAAGGTGTGTCTATCATGAATTTACATGCTCTACGGCTATTTACAAAGGTAGCCGAGCTCAATAGTGTTTCTAAAGCTGCTCAAGCCCTAATGATTAGTCAGCCCGCTGTAACCATTCAAATTAGAAATTTAGAAAAAGAACTAGGTTTGACATTGCTTGAATCAAAAGGTAGAGGCATTACATTAACTCAGAGTGGCGCTTTTTTATATAAACAAGCACAGCGCTTATTTGATTTAGAAAAAGATATCGAAAATAAGGTAGATCAGTTAAAAAATACAGGCACTGAGGAATTACAAATTGCTTCTACACATGTCCCCTCTCATTTCTTATTACCAAAATTGCTGGCTCATTTTAAACAAGTCTATCCTACTACTCATATTCATTTAAAAACTGCTAATTCACAGCAAGTAATAGAAGAGTTACTCCATTATAAAGCAGATTTAGCCTTTATCGTTAAAGAAGATGGCCACCACCCTGATATTAATTATCAATTTCTCATGAATTTAGATTATTGGTTTATCGTGCCCTACAAACATCCTCTAGCAGGGCAAATAGTTTCACTTTCAGAACTTATGCAACAGCCCTTTGTAACAAGAGAAGATGGCAGCTCTACAAAAGAATATTTAAATGCATTATGTAAAGTGCATAAGATTCCACCACCTAAAGTAGGGCTACAACTGGATGGAATAAATGAATCCATTCATGCTATTGCAGCCGGTTTCGGGACGATGTTAGCTCCATCCATCGCAGCATCTAGCTTTATCCAACAGCAACAAGTAGCACGAGTGTTTATTAAGGACATTGACATTCAACGGCCAATTTATCTTTGTACACGAAAAAATGATCAACATCACTCCTCTTCTTTTAATAACTTTCATCATATCATTAATGAATCGATCTCTTAGAGAAAAGGCACTCTGTCATCGAAATAGAGTGCCTTCTTTGCATCTATCATCGTCTGTCAAAGCTGTAAAAATGTAGGTAGCAATTTTCACTACCCGCTAACTCTTCATCATTAATATTCGTTTTTTTATAGACTTAATAGTTTTAATAGCCTATAATAATCCGTGTTATTATCAATAAACGAACATTAAGGTGGTTTTTATGACTGAATATACGCAAATTTTTAAAGGAACAGCTTTTACTAGTAAATCTGCTACTGAAGTTCAGATTTTAAAAGATTATTTATTTTTCATTAATGCAAATGGCATGATTGAAAAAACAGTCGCTCCTGAACATGCTGATTATCAACAATTATTAACTACATACCAACACCACAATCATTTCCAGCAATTAGCTGAAGGTCAATATTTCTTGCCAGGGTTTGTCGATTTGCACGTTCATGCACCACAATGGGCACAATCTGGTACAGCTTTAGATATTCCACTTTATGATTGGCTGAACACATACACCTTCCCTATCGAATCAAAATTTTCGGATTTAACATTTGCCCAAGAGGTTTACGAGGATTTAGTGAGCACGCTTCTTGCTAACGGGACAACAACATCATTATATTTTGCGACGGTTCATAAAGAGGCAAGTATTCTTTTAGCAGAAATTTGTGCCGAAAAGGGGCAACGAGGATTAGTCGGGAAAGTGGTTATGGATGATCCTGAACAAAATCCTGCTTTTTACCGAGATGCTACTACACAAGGGGCCCTTGCTGATACAGAAGAATTTATTCTAGCGGTTAAGAAATTAGCAAAAACAACCAAACAAGGCGTTTACCCAGTTGTCACACCTCGTTTCATTCCAAGCTGTACCGACAATGCTTTAAAGGGCTTAGGAGAATTAGCAGCGAAATATGATACACATATTCAATCTCACTGTAGTGAAAGTGATTGGGAACATGGCTACGTCAAGGAAAGATTCCATAAAAATGATGCAGAGGCTTTACATGATTTTGGTTTATTAGGTGATAAATCTGTCATGGCCCACTGTAATTTTTTAAGTGATGATGATGCACGATTATTTGCTGAGACAGGCACAGCTATCGGTCATTGCCCAATTTCTAATGCCTATTTTGCGAATAGCGTTATTCCTATTGCCCGCTTCCATGCACTGGGCGTTGATATTGGATTAGGTTCAGATGTTTCAGGTGGATTTTCTCCAAGCCTTTTCGATAATGCGAGACAGGCTGTCATGTCATCGAGAATGCTAGAGGATGGTGTAGATACAACGATTGAAGCTAACAAACGAGGTGTACCAAACTCACGCATTACTATTAATGAGGCCTTCTATCTAGCAACAGCTGGTGGCGGGGAAAGCTTAAGTCTTCCAATTGGCCGTCTACAGGAAAATTATACATGGGATGTACAAATCATTGATACAAAGGTCCCTTCTGCAAAGCTTCCGATTTTCGATAACCAAGAAGCGTTACACGATATTTTCCAAAAAATGATGTATCTTGTCCGTCCTGAAAATATCCGTGAGGTTTGGGTGCAAGGACAAAAAGTACATTCAAGAGTTTAATGATTCACCAATTGTCTATTAAAAATTTATCTTTATGAGGTGTACATCTTCGTGGAAACGCAACATAGCAAACTAACTAATGAAACAAGAAAAACAACAAAATTAACCGTACTACCAGATGAAAAAATTTCGATTGGCCAATCAGCCCTTCTAGGTTTACAGCATGTCATGGCTATGGATGTTTACGTTGTCCCATTTTTAATTGCCATGCTAATTGGATTACAAACTGGTCAAGCAGGGGCATTAATTCAATCAACCTTTATTGCAGCTGGGATTGCAACTATTGTACAAACACATTTCTGTATGAAATTACCGATGGCACAAGGTCCTTCCTATGTCCCACTCGGAGCCATTGTTGGTATCTACGCAGCAAGTGGTAGTGGTGATTTAGGCTGGAGCACTATATTAGGTGCAAGCTTCATTGGTGCCATTTTAGTGATTATTTTAGGCTACACTGGTATCTTCAATAAAATTGTACAAACATTTATTCCACCAATTGTTGGAGGGACAATTATTTTTGTTGTTGGTCTATCCTTAATGCCTGTCGGTTTAAGCGATAATATTTTTAATGGAGCAGGGGCATCCATTCATCAAAACATTTATTTAGCGCTTATTTCAGCCATTGTCCTAATGATTTGTGTAATGTTGGGCACAGTCTTTCATCAAAAGGGCCGCCTATTCCGTATAGGTTCCGTTATTATTGCTTTAATTGTAGGCTGTATTGCTGCAAATATGATGAGTGTTTTAGATTTATCAGCTGTATCACAAGCAAAATGGTTTAGTATGCCACAAATTCCATTCGCAGATTTCAGCTTTAGCTTTAATATTTCCGCCATTATTACAATGGTCATTATTTATATCGTCTTAATGGCTGAAACAACTGGAACATGGTTTGCCATTAGTAATGTCATCGACAAACCATTAACTGATAAACAAATTAATCGAGGCGTTGTTGGTGAAGGGATTGGCTGTTTAATTGCTTCATTACTAGGTTCTACACCTGTTACTGGTTACTCTACAAATGCAGGGGTTATCTCCATTACGGGGATTGCTAGCCGTCGAGTATTTATTGCAGCAGGTATTTGGTTTATTGTTTTTGGTTTCTCTGGTAAATTAGCGGCACTTATTTCAGCGATCCCTTCTGCTGTCATTGGGGGAGTATTTGTAATCGTGTGCGGAATTATCGCCATTAGTGGTTTACAGGTCATGAAAAACGAACAAATTGGTGAAAAGGAAATGTATGTGATTGCTATACCAGTGATTTTAACTTTAGCACTTACATTATTACCGGATGATTTCTTGTATTCATTACCTACAACTGTTCAATATTTATTCGGTTCACCAATCGCCACAGCTGCATTAGTAGCTATTGTCCTCAATAAAGTTTTACCACGCTCAAACTAATCAATGAATTCCATGCACAACCTGTTTTCTCCATTTGGAGAGCAAGTGTTGTGCATGTTTATTTTTCTAAAATTTCTGTCTCATTTTCTAGCAATCTGTTATACTTGAGCAAAAAAGTAGGGATTGTTATGGTATATGATGTCATTATAGTTGGTGCTGGTTCAATGGGGATGGCGGCAGGTTATTATTTAGCGAAGGCAGGAAAAAGTGTCTTGATGCTGGATGCTTTTGATCCCCCACATGAGGAAGGTAGCCATCATGGAGACACAAGAATTATTCGTTATGCTTATGGTGAAGGAGCTAGCTACGTGCCTTTCGTAAAAAGGGCTGGTGAGCTATGGCAGGAGCTCGAGTCTTTAACAGATGAAAACTTATTTTTACAAACTGGTGTAGTAAATATTGGGGAACCAACATGTGATTTTATTCAAAATGTAAAAACTAGTGCAGCACTCTATGAATTAGCACTTGAATACTATACTTCTGTTGAAGCCATGAAAAAATGGCCAGGTTTAACTTTGCCAGCCAATCTAGTGGCTTGCTTTGAGCCAACAGCTGGTATCCTTCGAGTCGAAGCATGTATTCGAGCCTATAAAAAATTAGCATTGGAAACAGGGGCACGTTTACAAACAAATGAAAAAGTCGTTGGCATCCAAACTGGAGAAATTGTGCAGGTTCAGACGGGCAGTCAAGTCTATGAGGCTAAGCATTTAATTGTCACTGCAGGTGCATGGGCAACTGAATTACTTGAAACGCTGGACATCTCTCTCCCTGTTACACCAACACGCAAAACATTTGCGTGGTTTGAAGCCGATGAGCAGCTTTATAGTGATCTTATTTTTCCAGCCTATTGTTTTGAATTTGCCGATTCCTCCTATTATGGCTTCCCAAGTATTGATGGAGCAGGGCTAAAGCTTGGTCGACATGATGGAGGCGAGGAAATTAATCCAAATGTTCCTCTTCGTCCGTTCGATGACATGGATAGCGTAGATTTACAAAATTTCATTGAGCAATTCATGCCACAGCATGGACCGTTAAAATACGGGAAAACGTGTAAATATTCCATGACGCCAGATGAAGATTTCATCATTGATTTCTTACCTACACATCAAAATATTGTCATTGCTGCAGGTTTTTCAGGTCATGGCTTTAAATTTAGTAGTGCCGTTGGGGAAGTTCTCGCAGAATTAACATTAAATGGAGAGTGTAAGCAGGATTTAACACGCTTTCAGCTTAGTCGATTTAATATATTTTGAGTACAATGAGCCATAAAAAAGACTGTAATTTATGCAGTCTTTTTTCAAGTGGCTATTAGATTTTTTTCAAACAAATTACCATTTACGCAAACAAGTACGATTCGGATTAGCGGTGTCGAATGCTTTTATAAATTGCCTAGTAGACTAGGAAGAAAAACCCCAAACAGGTAACTCTAAAAGTCACCATAATTTGAGGTTCAATCGTATATAGTATCTTAAGCTTTGATTAGTTCCAAAAAATCTTGCCAGTGATGCAATCTTGGTAATGTAACATGCTGATTATAAGATTGATTTTTTAAAATTACTTGTGTACTTATATTGTGTAGTGTCTCTAGCACTGCTGGTTTATCATCTACATAAACATCTAAAGCAAGCTCTTTTATAATCGTTACCTTCTCAGCATCTTGCATGCCACAGAAAAAGTGGCCCTCTTTTATCGGAAAACCTTGCGCTTCCATCCATTCTTTTGTTTGTGCACAAAATTGTTTCGGACGAGAGGTAATATAATAAATATCATGACCTTGTTGTGCTAAAGTTTGGAGCACTTTTAAAGCCCCTTCAAAAGAAGGACAGTTCGTAAAATAAATCTCCTCTAAAGAATTATTCCACATAGCTGCTCCCTCTGTATCAGTTAAACCAAATGGTTCATGAATTTCAACTCTTTCTAGTGTCTGAAAAATTTCGAATGGAATATTTTTTTCAATTTTCTTATTATAAATAGCAAAGGCATGCGCCCGTAAATCAATCAGTGTATCATCGATATCAAAACCAAATTTCATCAGGTGTTACTTCCTTTCATGATGCTCTATTGACAAAATGGGCAGAAAAAGTTTGTTCCCTCTCTACTTGTACTGCTAAAACATCTTCAATGGCTTGCTCTCGCATATGCTGAAACTTTTGAACATCAAAATTAGTAAGTGACTCTTTATCTAACAGGGATGCCAAACAATCAGCATCTTTTAAGGCACTGTTCAATCCAAACGCTCCTGTTGGTGTCATCGTATGGACCGCATCGCCTAATAGCACAAGGCCTTTCGTACCCCAACAGTTACTGTGACAGCTGAAAACATCTAACAACACAAAATCTTTCCAAGAGCGTATATGTTCATTTACCGTATCAGATAGTGCAGGAAATTGCGTGGTAAGATGTTGGATAAATGGTGTAAATGCTTGTTTTCGAAGCTGTGGAAAACTACCCTGTTCGATATTCCATCCAATTTGGATAAAGCCGCCAACTTGCGTGAACAATGATAGTTGCTTATCTCCTATTAATGCCATTTTAATAGAGGGTTCCCAACCTGAAGGAGCAGGAATTTTAGCCCACAGTAAGTCAAAGCCATGTTTATGTTTTTGAACATTAATATGTGCTGCCTTTCGAATCGTAGAGTAGCGTCCGTCAGCACCGATAATTAATTGGCTATCGATTTTTATGGTTGTTCCATTGCTTATTGCGATTACTCCTCTGTAATGACCCGTTTCATCCTCGATGAGCTCCGTTACCTTCGTATGTAGCAAACAAGTAAAGTGAGAAAATGGCTGCGCTTTTTGTAAAATTCCTTTTAATAAATTGGCTTGTGGGACATGAATACCTAAATGACCAACAGAGTCATTAGGAAAAACAGTTTTAAAGGCATTCCCATCTGCGTAATATTCTAGCTTTTCCATACGTAATAAGCCGAGTAACTCAACTGCTTCGAAAAGTTGATGACTTTTTAAAACAGCCTCCCCTTCTTCATTTAAATGTTCGCCACGAAATGACTGACCAAGGGCTGCATTTCGCTCTATTAGGATTACAGATAGCCCTTTTTTGACCAGTAAATAGGATAAAAGCGCACCAGCTGGTCCAGCCCCCACTATACAAACGTCCGCTTGATAGTTCACATTTCTTCACCTTGCTTTGGATAAGCGATAATACGTAAATCCTCGCCTACCTTATCAAATGAAGTAAATTCAACATTCCAAGCCTCATTCATTAAAGAAGGGCTATAGCCAGCAAATGGCGTTAACGATAAATTCCCACCTAGAACCTTTGGCGCTATATAAATCACATATTTGTCGATGGCGCCTTGTTGTAAAAATGAAGCATTTATTTTACTTCCACCCTCTAGCAAAATATCTGTAATGCCATGTTCATAAAGATTTGCTAGCATATCATCTATATTTAGTCCGTGTTCATTCGTCTCTATAGGTAAAACAGTGAAACCTTTATTTGTAAATGAGTCGATCTTTTCTTGACTAACATCCTTCCCACAAACAAGAATCGTTTGGGCTTCTTCTGTATTTAACACATTCGCCTTTATAGGGGTACGCAATGTACTATCCATAATAATGCGTGTTGGATTTTTCCCGTATCCTTCGCGTAATCTTGTTGTTAAAGAAGGGTTGTCAGCGATGACTGTACCAACACCCACAAGAATTCCATCTACCTCATGGCGAATATAGTGGACATCCTCACGTGCGGCCTCACCTGTAACCCATTTAGAATGTCCTGTTTGCGTAGCAATTTTCCCATCTAAAGTCATAGCAAATTTTGAAATAACAAATGGTCTTTTAGTGAGCATGTTATGAATAAATCGTTCATTTAAACGGCGTGCTTGTTGCTCTAAAACGCCTACTTCCACTGTTATACCTGCATCACGTAGCAATTGAATGCCACGACCTGCTACAGTAGGGTTAGGATCTTGCATCGCAACTACAACTCGACTAACACCAGATTCCTTCACGAGATTCGCACAAGGAGGCGTTTTACCATAATGTGAACAAGGCTCGAGCGTGACATATAGTGTAGCATTCTGTGCATGATCCCCAGCCATGCGAAAAGCATGGACTTCTGCGTGTGGTTCCCCTGCTTTTCTGTGTAGACCAGTACCTACAATTATATCGTTTTTGACAATCACCGCTCCGACAAGTGGATTAGGGTTGGTATTTCCTTTTGCACTAGCGGCTAAATCTAGTGCTAGTTGCATGTATTTTTCATCTTTATTTGTCATGGTCGCAACCTCCACTTATTGTTTTTCTCGTAAATGTCCAGATTTTTCAACTTTCGTTTCTAAATAAAAACGATTCGTTTCTGTTAAACCACCCCATAATGGTACATGGTCTTCTGCAGCCAAGCCTCGAGCCTGTAAAGCAGCCAATTTTTTCGGATTATTTGTAATAAGTGTCACAGGCTTTTCACGTAGTGTGGCTAAGACAGCAAGTGCTTCTTCATATGAACGAGTATCGTCTGGGAAGCCAAGTGCATGGTTTGCCTCAACTGTATCCAGCCCTTCCTCTTGTAATAAATAAGCGAGTGATTTAGAGAATAACCCAATGCCACGTCCTTCATGATCGGCTAAATAAAAAATAGCTCCACAGCCATGCTCCACAATCATTTTCATAGATTCATGTAGCTGGTAGCCACAATCACAACGCTGACTGCCAAATATGTCACCAGTGTGACAAATACTATGCATGCGGATTAAAGCATCCTCTGAATGGGTAAAATCACCATATACAAGTACTGATGATTGCTGTAAAAAGGCCAAATTGGCTGTAGCTAATCCATCAATGATTTCTTCTTTAGATACATTTGCATCTGCTTTAAGCCAGTTATACCACTGAAATGTGGCAGAAAAATCACCTTGTTTAACTGGTAAATTTACTGGACCAACCAGGCAAATATTTTCTGTACTTGTATGCTTTATAATTGTCATTTTATCTTTCACTATGTCCATAATTTTTGTAGTAATTGTCATATTAATCTCCAACCTTCTATAGGAAACAGTTGGCTAAAAAACCAACTGAGCACATGTATTTTTACATCACTTACATAACGTAACTTAGTTTATAATAATAACTAAAAAGTGTCAAACAACAGCTATTATCTTATAATTATTAATAGTAGATACAAAAATTTTAGTATTACTTTTTCATCATATACTACTAGCTTATGGAGATGCTATTTTTTCTGTGCAGGCTAGTCTATAATAAGCTGTGGTACCTGTAATGACGAAAGGAAGTTTAAAATGAACTTAGAAAAAACTGTTCAACTAAAGCAGCCAAAATACCAACAAATAGCCATCGATCTTGCCTCTAAGATCGTAGAAAGAAAATACCGCATTGGCGATAAAATATATGCAAGATCTTCTCTTGCTAGTCAATATAATGTGTCTGCTGAAACTGCCAGAAGAGCAATAGCTGTTTTACAAGACTTAGAAATTGTCGAGGCTACAAAAGGTAGCGGAGTGATCATTAAATCGTATGAAAAAGCAGCACATTTCGTCCGACAGTTTCATGACGTTCAATCAATCCATGAAATACAAAATGAACTTTTGACAAGTATTCAAAAACAACAGCACGAATTAATTAATTTACAGGACAAGGCAAAGCAGCTGATAAGTCGCACAGAACATTTCCGTTCAGTTAATCCCTTTATCCCTTATCAATTAGAAATGACTGCTGATAGTCCATGCATTCATCAAACTGTACAAGCATTAAACTTTTGGCAAAATACATCAAGTACCATTGTCGGTATACGTCGCGGCAATGAATTATTACTATCCCCTGGTCCTTATGTATCATTCGAAGAAGGGGACATTATTTATTTTGTTGGAAACGATGAAAGCTTCGCCCGAGTACAAAGCTTTTTATACCCAATTTAAAACCCGCTTAAGCGCTGATATCACAGCGTTTAAGCGGGTTTTCCCTTATTTGTCGATTTGACAAAAGTAACAACCTTTTGTTACAGTAAGGTTGTTACTTGTTTATTTTTGGGTATCACTATCCTCAAATAGTAATAATCCACGAAAGGAGTGCTTCTATGGAAAAATTAAAAGTAGAACACGTATCGAAAGTGTTTGGCAAACATATTCCCCAAGCACTAGAACTCGTCAAGAAACAAAAAAGTAAGACTGATATCTTAAAAGAAACAGGTGCAACTGTTGGTGTATACGATGCAAGCTTTACAGTAAATGAAGGAGAAATATTCGTTATTATGGGATTGTCAGGAAGTGGCAAATCAACACTAATACGTCTCTTAAACCGCCTTATTGAACCAACGAGCGGAAATATATATATCGATGGAGAAAATATTTCTACAATGGGTAAAGAAAGTTTACGAACTGTAAGAAGAAACAAAATGAGTATGGTTTTCCAAAACTTCGGTTTATTCCCCCATCGTACATTACTTCAAAACACCGAATACGGCCTTGAAATCCGAGGCATTTCAAAGGAAGAAAGACATGCGAAAGCAGAGCAAGCTCTCGAAAATGCCGGATTACTAGCTTACAAAGATCAGTATCCAAGTCAATTGTCAGGTGGTATGCAGCAACGTGTTGGATTAGCGCGTGCTCTCGCCAATGATCCTGAAATATTATTAATGGATGAAGCTTTTTCCGCATTAGATCCATTGATTCGTAAAGAAATGCAAGATGAGCTACTCGATCTACAACAAAAGGTCAAAAAAACAATTTTATTTATTACACATGATTTAAATGAAGCATTACGTATCGGGGATCGAATCGCCATTATGAAGGATGGCTCTATCATACAGATAGGTACGGGTGAAGAAATATTAACCAATCCTGCAAATGATTATGTCAAAACATTTGTGGAAGATGTGGATCGTTCTAAAGTATTAACAGCTGAAAATGTCATGGTGCGACCTGTGTATGTCAACGTAGATTTAGATGGCCCTAAAGTAGCGCTAAAACGTATGCGACAAGAAGCTGTTAGTTTATTAATGGCTGTCGACAAAAACCGACATTTAAAAGGCTTTATTACAGCAGACGACGCATTAGCTTCAGCTAAGAAGCAAGAGCAAACCGTCCATTCCATTGTGCAATCAGAAGTGTTAACAGTTCCGCCAGATATGCTACTACAGGATATATTAGGGATGATTTATAATTCACCTACTCCTATTGCCGTTGTCAAAGATGGTCGCTTGCTTGGTGTGTTGATTAGAGGCGTTGTCATCCAAGCACTTTCAACGAGCGATGAGGAGGCCGAAGTACATGAATAACTTTTTAGATAATGTTCCAACAATACCACTAGCTAAGTGGGTAGAATCAGCTATGGACTGGTTGACGAGTAATTTTTCAGCGTTCTTTAACACTATTCAGCAATTTGGAAAACTACTCATGAATCAGGTCACTGATTTATTAAATAGTATCCCAGCCATTATTTTAATATTACTTGTCGTTGTTTTTGCCTTTTATGCAACTGGTAAAAAATTCGGGCTTGCCTCATTTTCATTAATAGGCTTGTTGTTTATCTATAATCAAGGTCTTTGGACAAATCTGATGGAAACAACCACGCTCGTCATCTTTTCAAGTATTATTTCCATCATCATCGGTATTCCACTTGGGATTCTCATGTCGAAGTCTACAATCGCTGAAAGTATTATTAAACCAATACTCGATTTCATGCAAACAATGCCTGGCTTTGTCTACCTCATCCCGGCCGTTGCCTTTTTCGGCATAGGAATTGTACCTGGTGTCTTCGCATCAGTTATCTTTGCTTTACCACCAACTGTACGTATGACAAACCTTGGTATTCGTCAGGTACCTAAAGAATTAGTGGAAGCCGCAGACTCTTACGGTAGTACGGCTAGTCAAAAACTATTTAAAGTAGAAATCCCACTTGCTAAATCAACCATTATGGCAGGTATTAACCAAACTGTAATGCTGTCCCTTTCAATGGTAGTCATCGCCTCGATGATTGGTGCTCCAGGTTTAGGACGCGAAGTATTAACAGCCCTTCAACGTACACAGGTTGGGAATGGTTTCGTTGCAGGCTTAGGTTTAGTTATTTTTGCGATTATTATTGACCGCTTAACACAAAGCTTCAATAAAAAGAAAGCTTTATAGAAAAAAGTTTATTTTTCTTGCCAACATTCGTCAGTTAATAGATGAAGGCAGTTTAATAGATAAAAACGATGTACAGAAAGGGAGATTAGATGAAACTGAAAACACTATCGAAGTTAGGAATGGCTTTAGGTCTAGGCTTCATGCTAGCCGCATGTAGTGGAGGAGACTCTGGTTCTGGAAAAAATGGTGATTCTAAGGAGGTAAACTTAGCCTATGTGGAGTGGGATACTGAAATCGCCTCTACAAATGTAGTGGGGCAAGTCCTTGAAGATTTAGGCTATGATGTGTCATTAACTCCTTTGGATAATGCCATTATGTGGGAAGCAGTTTCTAAAGGCGAGGCAGACGGCATGGTCGCTGCATGGTTACCACATACACATGAATCACAATATGAAAAATATAAAGATAAATTAGATGAGCTTGGCGAAAACCTTGCTGGCGCAAAAATCGGCTTAGTTGTACCAAGCTATATGAAAGCAAACTCTATTGAAGATTTAACAGATGAAGCTGATCGTACAATTACGGGTATCGAGCCTGGTGCTGGTATAACAGCAGCAACAGAAAAGGCATTAGATGAATATGATAGTTTAGCAGATTGGAATTTTGTTACTTCTTCGTCTGGTGCAATGACTACTTCTTTAGCAAAAGCTTTGAAAGATAAGGAAGAAATTATTGTTACTGGTTGGTCACCACACTGGAAATTTGCAAAATATGATCTTAAATATTTAGAAGATCCAAAAGGTGTTTTCGGTGGCGAAGAAACAATCAATACTTTTGTTCGTAAAGGGTTAAAAGAGGATTTACCAGAAGTGTATTCAGTGTTAGATAACTTTCACTGGACAGCTGAAGATTTAGAAAGCGTCATGCTAGAAGTAATGGATGGTAAAGATCCGAAAGACGCTGCTAAAGAATGGATTGAAGCAAATCCAGAAAAAGTAGCTGAATGGACAAAAGATGTAAAAAAATAATGTAAAAAAATGCACTTCCTTAGTTTCAACTGGAAGTGCATTTTTTGTATCCTTCTATTATGACAATATTTTCAACATAACAGCGGCTCCTAAAACAAGCACTATACAAACAATTCTTCTCCAATCCTTTGATTCATTAAAGAAGAACATTCCTAGCAAAGCTCCTCCAGCCGCACCAATTCCTGTCCAAATTGCATAAGCAGTACCCATTGGTAAGGTTTCCATAGCATACGCAAGGCCTGCAAAGCTTAATGTAAATGCAAATATCAATAATCCCAAGTTTTTTTTATTCTTTTCGTTATTATATTTACTAATCATATAGACACCCATCATCTCACATAGGCCTGCAATTATTAATGCCATCCATGCCATTATTCAGTCACCTCTTTTTCCTTCGGCTCTCCTGTCACAAGCTTTAAGCCTACAACCCCTGCCAATAAAACAACAATACATAGTATTTTTGCTAACTTCCATGGCTCTCCAAACAGCAAACTATCCGCGCATACTGTGCCAGCTGTCCCTAAACCTACAAAAATTGCATATACCGTACCAACTGGTAAGTGCTCTCCCGCTTTAATAAGCAAATAAAAACTAATAAAGATCGCAATCGCAGTACCTATCCATTCCCACACACCGGAAGCATGCTTTAAACCAATGACCCAGCCTACTTCAAAGCAAGCAGCGATGATGACACTTAACCAATGCTTATTCATAAAAAAATCCCTCCATTTTATAGGACACGATGAATCACTACCTTGATGACTATCTCCTCAGCTTTCGCCAAATTACCTGATTTTAGCCAAACAAAAAAGCCTAGAAGAAACTGTCATTCGACAGTATCTCCCAGGCTTTTATCCCTCCGTGTCACAAAAAAAATTGTGGTTTTCTCTCGGACCAGACTAGCATCGGCTACGGAACCCTAGAAAACTTTACAATATTTTATTAACCTTAGTATAGCAAACTATTTAATAATTTTCCACTGGAACATAGCCGACTTTTTCTACTAATGCTTGACCTTCATCGGTAAGTATCCAATCGATTAGCTTTTGAACATTTCCATTTTCTTTATCTACAGTAACTGCATAAAACTCGGATACTAAAGGATACGTTCCATTTCGAATATTCTCTTTAGTTGGGGCTATTCCATCAATGGATAGTAATTTGATTTTTTTATTATGAACCATCTCTGTCGAATAATATCTAAACGTATAGCCCATCGCGTTTTTATAATTTCGATATTGTGAGACTTCATGGATAATGCCACCCATTCCTGAGGCAATATTCTCAGACGGTGCCTTCATAATCGGCATGTTGCCCATTAGTTTTTCTAGTGCCGTTTGACTTCCACTATCCGCCGGACGTTGGAAAGCACGGATGGCTTCATCCTCACCGCCTACATCACGCCAATTGGTAATTTCACCAGCATATATTTTCTTCACCTGATCCAATGTGATATTATCCACATTGTTTTTATGATGGACGAAAAAAACAAATGCCTCTCGCCCTATTGGTGTCATATCAAACGTAAGTCCTTCTTTTTCAGCTTGCCATTCTTGCGAGACAGACGGTGCTGCCACAAAAATAAGATCCACATCTCCTGCTATTAAATTTTGATAGGCTTCTGGCGTACGGCTCACTTGGACCCTACTATTATATGGCTGATAGTCTCCTTTAGGGTAAGTAGCCTCCACAATAGCTGCATATAAAGGATACATAGCTGTGGCTCCATCTAATCGCGGTAATGACTCTGTCAATTGTAATGAGGCTTTTTCGTCAGGCTTTACCACTTGATTGCCCCGCGTAAATGGTTGATAGGCAGATATATCAATTTCTGCATCTACAGTGGGAATACTCAGCTTATAATAATGTTGAATAGGAGTAATCAAAGCAAATACTATTGCCACACCTAATACACTCATTAACCATCTCTTTTTCTTTTTTGTATTTATCCAATTAAATATTACACAAACAAACAACACAAATAAACAAACTGGAACTGAATAAACTAGTTGCAGAAAGTGCATATGACCATTCAGTATGACAATAAATGCTACCATTAATGTCACTACTGATAAACCAATAATAACGCTTACGATTTGTAAAAATTTAATCAAGACGCAACCCTCCAGTGTAATTTTACACTTTCAAATTAATCGTACTAGATAAAGCAAGCATTCGCAACATCATATTCTGAAGATTATGTTAAAATTAATTTTATCTTGATTCAACTCTCAAGATTAAACCTCTGGCGGATGTCATAGATTTTGATTGAAGAAAATTTCGTCGAATTGAATAGGAGGAATGTACATATGGCAATAGAAAAAGTACGCAGTCATTTAGCCCAATGGCATGTGGAGCACAAAATACAAGAATTAGAAGAAAGCTCTGCGACTGTTGAATTAGCAGCACAGGCACTTGGCTGTGAGCCTGAGCGCATAGCAAAATCTTTATCTTTTCTTGTCAATGATGACGCTCTATTAATTGTGGCTGCTGGTGATGCTAAAATCGATAATGCCAAATATAAAGCAATGTTTGGTACAAAGGCAAAGATGTTAGGCAAAGATGATGTTGAGGCTATGATCGGCCACGATGTTGGTGGAGTTTGTCCTTTTGGTGTTAATGAAGGTGTAGCTATTTATTTAGATGAATCCCTAAAACGCTTTACAACTGTGTTTCCTGCATGCGGTAGTAGCAATTCTGCTATCGAGGTCACTATTTCGGAGCTTGAAACGTATACGCCTTATGAAGAATGGATTGATGTCTGTAAGGGTTGGAATGATTAGGTTAACAAAAATCGGTGAAACTTCTCAACAGTCTCACCGATTTTCGCATCTTTGCATACAACTGGTAAATTTAATAGGAGCTTTACTAAAAAGTATTAAGGGCAATAAAAAAGATTAAGTTCAATATACATTGAACTTAATCCCAGACTGTAGACAAACTCAAAAAATTTGAGAGTTTGCCTACAGTCTTTTTTCTTTTACAATGAAATAAAGTAAAGCCGTTGATTTCCACTACGGGCGGACGCTTTCCGCGGGCGGGGTCGAGCTGCT
>Ga0213829_1000224_pt1 | contig 65936 bp, 52 predicted proteins | sample MC6MC0896MG_FD_180665 | JGI IMG/M metagenome (GOLD analysis project Ga0213829, IMG submission 180665) | Enriched soil aggregate microbial communities from Iowa State University, Ames, United States - MC6-MC0896-MG | ecosystem: Environmental > Terrestrial > Soil > Unclassified | place: USA: Iowa... | reverse complement strand
TATCGGCCGCCAAGCCGAAAGTCGCCGACTACCCGTTCACCACCCTGGTGCCAAACCTGGGCGTGGTCAGCGTCGACCGCTGGAAGAGCTTCGTCATCGCCGACATCCCCGGCCTGATCGAAGGCGCCTCGGAAGGTGCCGGCCTGGGTATCCGCTTCCTCAAGCACCTGGCGCGTACTCGCATCCTGCTGCATCTGGTTGACCTGGCGCCGCTGGACGAGACCAACTCGGCCGACGCTGCCGAAGTCATCGTCAACGAGCTGACCCGCTTCAGCCCGTCGCTGGCCGAGCGTGAGCGCTGGCTGGTGCTGAACAAGTCGGACATGCTGATGGACGACGAGCGTGACGAGCGGGTCAAGGAAGTGGTCGAGCGCCTGCAGTGGAAGGGCCCGGTCTATGTGATCTCGGCAATCTCCAAGCAGGGTACCGAAGCCCTCAGCCGCGACATCATGCGCTACCTCGAAGACCGCGCCGACCGCCTGGCCGCCGACCCGGCCTACGCCGCGCAGCTGGCCAGCCTCGATCAGCGCATCGAAGACGAAGCGCGTGCTCAGTTGCAGGCCCTGGACGATGCCCGTACCTTGCGCCGCACTGGCGTCAAGAGCGTGCACAGCGTTGGCGAAGACGATGTCTGGGATGATGATTTCGAGGACGACGAAGACGGCCCGGAAATCATTTACGTGCGCGACTGACCGCTTGCAGTACACTAAACGCCGCTCTCAGGAGCGGCGTTTTAGTATCTACGAATCGACATGGGTTGGATGAAGATGCGAAGCAAGGTGACGGGCGCGAAGCGCTGGGTCGTGAAGATCGGCAGCGCCCTGCTGACCGCCGATGGCAAGGGCCTGGACCGCGGTGCCATGGGCGTTTGGGTCGAGCAGATGGTGGCCCTGCGTGAAGCAGGGGTGGAGTTGGTGCTGGTCTCTTCCGGGGCCGTAGCAGCGGGCATGAGCCAGCTTGGCTGGAACAAGCGACCGAGTGCCATGAACGAGCTGCAGGCCGCCGCCTCGCTGGGCCAGATGCGCCTGGTGCAGGCGTGGGAGTCGAGCTTTGGTGAGCACGGCAAGCACACCGCGCAGATCCTCCTGACCCACGACGATCTGTCTGACCGCAAGCGTTACCTGAATGCCCGCAGCACCCTGCGCACTCTGGTCGATCTGGGTGTGGTGCCGGTGATCAACGAGAACGACACGGTGGTCACCGACGAGATCCGTTTCGGCGACAACGACACCCTTGCAGCGCTGGTGGCCAACTTGGTCGAGGCGGACCTGCTGGTGATCCTCACCGACCGCGATGGCATGTTCGATGCCGACCCACGGCACAACCCCGACGCCCAGCTGATCTTCGAAGCGCGCGCCGATGACCCGGCGCTCGACGCCGTGGCCGGCAGCACCGGCGGTGCGCTGGGCCGCGGCGGCATGCAGACCAAACTGCGTGCGGCGCGCCTGGCGGCGCGTTCCGGTGCGCACACCATCATCATTGGCGGGCGCATCGAGCGCGTGCTGGATCGGCTCAAGGCCGGTGAGCGCCTGGGCACGCTGCTGTCGCCAGAGCGCGGCATGCTTGCGGCGCGCAAGCAGTGGCTGGCAGGCCACCTGCAGACCCGCGGCACGCTGGTGCTCGACGAGGGTGCCGTGCAGGCACTGCGCCAGGCCAACAAGAGCCTGCTGCCGGTTGGGGTCAAGACTGTTCAGGGCAGCTTCCGTCGCGGCGAGATGGTGATCTGCGTCGGCCCGGACGGCCACGAAGTGGCCCGCGGGCTGGCCAACTACAGTGCCTTGGAAGCGCAGAAGATCATCGGCCAGCCGTCCGATGCAATCGAAGCGTTGCTTGGCTACAGCGCGGAGCCCGAGCTGGTGCACCGTGACAACCTGGTTCTGGTGTAAGGGGATGACTGTGCTGAAAAAGCTGTTTGCCGTGGCGGTATTGATGCTGCCGATGGTCGCGGGCGCTGAAGAAATCGGCCAGGTCTCGACCGTGTTCAAGTTTGTCGGGCCGAATGACCGGATCGTCGTCGAAGCCTTCGATGACCCCAAGGTTGAGGGTGTGACCTGCTACCTGTCGCGGGCCAAGACTGGCGGCGTCAAGGGTGGCCTGGGCCTGGCCGAGGACCGTGCAGAAGCCTCGATCGCCTGCCGTCAGGTTGGGCCGATCAACTTCAAGGGTGAACTCAAGGACGGTGACGAGGTGTTCAAGGAGCGCACCTCGCTGGTGTTCAAGACCATGCAGGTGGTGCGTTTTCTCGACAAGAAGCGCAACACCCTGGTGTACCTGGTCTACAGCGACCGCATGATCGAAGGCAGCCCGCAGAACGCGGTGACCGCGATTCCGATTCTGCCTTGGGCGCAGTAGCAGGTAGTACGTATTTCGGGGCTGCTTTGCAGCCCTTTCGCGACACAAGGCCGCTCCTACAACAGCAGATCGCTGCTTTCCTGTAGGAGCGGCCTTGTGTCGCGAAAGGGCCGCGCAGCGGCCCCACTAGCGCAGATCACAGATCAGGCCAACTCTTCGGCCACATCCTCACGCACAATCGCCTTCTCTGCATCGATCCGGCTGATGTACTTCCAGTCCGATTCGTCGATGTAGATGCCATTCGGTCCGCTACCACCTTCCAGATCGATCGCCACGTGCGCCGACACCTGTGGCTTGACGCTGGCCAGAATCGGCACGAAGCCCAGCTGCTGGCTGGTCTCGAGCAGCGCCGCCTGGTTGCGTTCGTCGATGTCGGCGGCCTCGTCGAGGTAGTACGGCAAGCGAATGCGTCCGGCCAGGTCGCGGTCCATCAGGTGCAGCAACAAGTACATGTTGGTCAGCGCCTTGATGGTCATGGTGGTGCCGTTGGAGGCAGCGCCATCGATGTCGGCGTGGATCACCGGCTGGCTGTTGATCTTGGTGATCTCGAACGCCAGCTCGAACAGGTCCTTGAGGCCCAGTTGGTTGTGGTTGGCTGCCACCAGCCGGGCCAGGTACTCCTTGGCCTCTTCGTTCTTGTGATCCTGGTCGCTGCTCTGGGTCAGGTCGAACACCGACAGGGTCTCGCCTTCTTCGTACTGGCCAGCGCTGTGGATGATCTGGTCGATGTGCTTGAGCGCTTCCTTGTTCGGCGCCAGCACCACGCGGAAGCTTTCCAGGTTGGACACCTGGCGCTTGTTGATCTCGCGGTTGAACAGCGCCAGCTGGTGCTCGAGGCTGTCGTAGTCGCTACGGATGTTGCGCAGGGTCCGGGCGATGTCGGTAACCGCCGCACGGCGCGCCTTGGCCAGGGTCAGGGCTTCTTCGGTGCGGTGCGAGTAGGCGTTGATCAGCAGCTGCAGGCGGCGCTCCATGTCGTCTTCGCTGTCGAACTTGGCCACCCCTTTGAGGCGTACCTGGGCGTACAGCGCCTCGATCTGGTTATCCGCCCGTTGCAGCGCCTGCCAGCTGTCCTGGTAGTCATTGAGCAGCGGCAGCAGGTTGTCCATCGAGTCGTCCACCGCTTCCATGAACGGCGTGCCGAACGGCATGTCGTTGGGTAGCAGCTGACGGCGGCGCAGGGCATCTTCGAGGGTGCGCTGCTTGGCTTCGAGGTCGGCCAACTGACGGCCGACCAGTTGCAGCTTGGCCGACAGTTGCTGTACGCGCTCGGTGAAAGCGTCGCTGGAGCGCTTGAGCTCGTCCTGGGCGGCTTCAAGCTGGGCCAGTTGCTCAAGCTTTTCTGGCTCTTCGGCGGCCAAGGTTTCGCTGCGGCGGAAGTCTTCCAGGGCCTTTTGCGCATCCAGTACCTGCTGGTACAGGGCTTCGGTCTGGGCTTTGCTGGCGGTGCGGTCGGCGGCGACCGCCTGCTGGGTCTTGAGCTGCTTGAGCTCGCGGTCGAGGCGGTCTTTCTGGTCGCGCAGGGCCGCGCGGTCAGCCAACGCTTGCAGCGCCGGCGGCTCGATGTGCGAGAGGTCGATGGACAGGCCCGGGGCTTCGAAACGCTCGCCTTTGAAGCTGTCGAGCACCGCTTCCAGTGACTTGACCCAAAGGTCGCTGTCATCCAGTTCGATGCCGCGCTCGCCCAGCGGCAGGCTGAACAGTGCGCCGTTGAACAGGCGCATCAGGCGGTCGACGTCGCCTTGCGAGAACTCTTCGCGCAGGCGTGCGTAGCTGTTGTTGTCGGCATGATCGAGCTGCTGCTTGACCACCTTGACCCGCTTCTCCAGATCCCGCACACGTTCGTCGAGGTCTTCGGTGGAGAACTGCCGCGATTGCGCCAGGGCGCCGGCAAGTTCGTCGTGGGCGTCCTTGGCGGCAAGCAACTGCTGCTCGAGGACGCGTACATCATCGACCAGCGCAAAGCGATTCTTCAGCACCGACAGTTCGCCCAGCCAGCGCTGGATACCGCTGATCTCGCGCTCCAGGCGCATCAGCTCCTGGGTACCGCCGCGTTGGTCGTTCTGCAGGCGGTCCTGCTCGCTGCGGTAATGCTCGGACTGGATCAGCAGTTCTTCTTTACGCGCCATGGCATATTCCTGCCAGGTGCCGAGCAGGTTATCCAGCAGCGGCGACAGGCGATGCAGCTTGCCACGCAGGATGTCGCGCTGGGCGACGCCGCCGGCCAGGGCTTCGACCAACGGCCCGGCGGCGACCAGGGCGTTGTAATCGCCTTCCATGCGGCGTACGTCGCGGAAGGCCTCTTCGCAGGCAGCGATGTAGTCGACGCTGCCCGAGCGCAGGCTGTGCTCGAAGGCATCGAGGAACAGCTGCTTGAGCTTGGCCGCAGTGATTTCGCGCATGTGCAGCAGGTTGATGAACAGGGCGCGGAAGGTCTTCAGGCTCTGCTCGCTGGTCGAGCGCAGCGGGATCAGGGTCAGGTCCAATGGCACCGAAGTATGGCCACCGACCAACAACCGGCGCAGTTCGTCGGGCTTGAGCTCGTAAGCCTTGAGGCCATTGCGCTCAAGGTTGGTGAACAGCTCCTTCTGGCGTAGGCAGGTGTCGTCTTTCTGGTAGTGAGCCAGGTCCAGCTGGCCTTGGTAGGCAAAGAACTGGTGACCGAAGCCGCCGCCCGGGCCGCGGCCGACCACGCCAATCACGTGTGGGCCATGGGGCAGGTCCAGCTCGCAGAGGATGTAGCTGGTGTCGCTGGCGAAGTAGAAGCGGCGCGACTGCTCGAGGCTGTACTTGCCGAAGCTCATGTCCGACATGCGCGCCAGAATCGGGAACTGCAGGGCGTTGATCGACGCCGACTTACCCAGGTTGTTGGCGCCATAGACCGACAGCGGGTGCTCCAGCGGGAACAGGCCGAGGCTGTAGCCGGCGGTGTTGAGCAAGGCGAAGCGGCGGATGCCGTAGCGTGGCTGGCTCATGCGTCAATCTCCTGTTGCTCTTCGCGGATGGCGCGGGCAAGGGCGTCTTCTTCGCTCTCGTCGCCGGCAAACGGGCTGAGGTCGAGCGGGTCGTCGGTTTCCAGTTGCTCGGCGCTGTCGTCGTCGGCCAGCACCGGTACCGGCAGTGGCAGGGCGCTGTGCAGGGTCGCGGCCAGGTCGCGGTCCTGCTGCACCGACAGGCACACATCGATGAAGCGGTGCATCGGCGGCAGGAAGCGGTAGATGCCGCCTTCTTCATGGGCGAAGCCCAGTTGGGTCATACGCCGGAGGATCTTTTCTTCAAGCTCGTCGACGGTCTGTACTTCGGCCTGGATGAACAGGTCGCGGTACTTTTCCAGCAGCGACGGCAGCTCATCGCGGCCGATGCTGCCGCCATCGAGCACGGCGATCGGGTCGCGGCCCTGGTCAGCCAGGTGCTCGACCAGGATGAAGGTGAACAGCGAAAGGCGCTGGGCGGTCTTGTTGACCTGCGCAGCGGCCAGCTCTGGCACGAAGTAATAGAAACCGCGGGTATCGCACACCAGCTCGAAGCCAAGCGCCTTGAACAGGGTGCGGTACTGGTCCTGGAAGTTCGACAGCTGGGCGTACAACTCGGGGTCGCGGCGGCTGACGTGGAAACCTTTGAACAGCTCGCGGAAGATCGGCGCGAGCTGGGACAGTTCGGAGAGATCAAGATGCATTGGCTGGGCTCGCAGTGGATGCAGGCGATGATTCGGTCAGGGCGAAGGAGCGCAGGCTCACCCGGTGTTCGGTGGTGAGATAGTCGCGCCGTTCGAGGCGCTCGCGGCTGAAGCGCTTCTCGCGCGACAGGCGCGAGAACCAGTACAGCAGCTCGTCGGTGGCGCCTTCGGGCTCCTGCTCCAGCAGCCAGACCATCAGGTCGGGCAGCGGCAGGGCGCTGGCACAGCGTTCGAGCATCTCCTTGACCGTACGCGGGGCACGTGGCGTCGGGCCCTTGTCGGTGCGGTGGGCCTTGGGGAAGCGCGCCGGCTTGGGCTCGAAGCGGGCCAGCGCGTAAACGTAGGCCTCGACCTGGCTGGCGCTGCCGAGAAAGGTGCTTTGCGGTCGAGTGAACATCGGCATGGCCGCGTGCGGCACGGCATCGATGCCCTTGCGCCGGATCACCGACAGGGCCAGCGCTGCGCCCCGGGTCACGGCGTTGTGCCGGCGCGCTTCTTCGCGCAGCGGCAGCAGCAGTTCGCGGGCATGGCGCAGGGTCAGCTGGGCGCTGGTCTGCATCTCGAGGATGCGCGCATGGGTGCGCAGGAGCATGTCGTCGTCGACCAGGTGGCCGAGCCGCGCCTGCTCCCCGAGCAGGCGCAGCAGCACTGTCTCGACCTTGCGCACGCCTTGCTCGAAGGCGCCGTCGGCGTTGACCAGCTGGATCATCGGCTCGACGTACTCGTCCCAGGTTGCCAGTACTTCGGCGTAGCGCTGGCGCAGCGGGATCTGCCGGTTGCTGGTCTTGGCCCGTTCGGCTACCGCGACCAGCGCCTGCTCGTCGTTGTCGAGTTTCTTCAACACGTCGCGCACGCGCATGTCGAGCAAGCGCAGCTGGCGCGCCAGGTCATCGCTGTCGCGGTTATCGAAAGCGTCCTGAATATGCCCGGCCAGGCGCTCCAGGTGGCGCAGATAGGCTTCGATTTCCAGGCACAGACCGAGCCGGTGCTCGCGACGCAGGTAGGCCAGGAAGTCATGGATCTGCGCATTCAGCTCGAAGCGGTTCGGGCTTTTTGCCACCGGTACCAGAATATCCAGGCGGATCCACACATCGAGCAGCTGGGTGATGTCCTGCGGGGTGCTTTCTACCTGCTGGCGGCCGAGTTGCTGGCGCAGTTCGATCAGGCTCAATGTGCCCTGGTCGAAACGTTCGCACAGCGGCTCGATCAATGCCCAGTGTTCGGCGAGGGCGCGCAGGACGCGCTTGGGTTCGATCATTGGCGGGTCGACTCGTTGCCAAATTAAAGCCGGCGATTGTACTGCATCCGGGGGGGAGGAATTCACCCCTTGGTCTGTAATGAGATTGCGTCAGGGATTTACCGGATTGGCTCAGGGTTTTGCCGGCTGGCAAATTTCCGCCAACCTGTAGCGGCGCGGGGCGGTCAACGGCGTTAGAATGCGCGACTGACTTTTCCCGGATGACCGTGCTGTGCTGATCGAGTCCCGCCGCCGCGCTTACCTGTCCGCCATGCAAGTGGTGCACTGGCTGCCGCGTGCCGAACTGCCGTTCGCCGCGCCGTCGCGCCCCGAGCTGCTGCTGCCGCAGGCGCCGGTCGAGGAGGTCGAACTCGAAGCCCTGGCGCCAGCGCCCGCCGCCGCACCGATCGCGCCGCAGGCACGCAGCATCGAACGGCCGAAAATCGAGATTCCGCGCCCAGCCAGCAGCGTCAAGCCAGCGGTCAAGCCGACCGAGACCGAGGCTGAGCCAGTGGTGGCCCGTGCGGCGCCGGTGCCACCGCCACGGTTTGCCCTGCAGTTGCTGCGCGCCGGCAGTTGCCTGGTGCTGGTCGAGCTGGCCACCGGGCAGCCGTTCCAGAGCCGCGACCCATCCTACCTGCTGCTCAAGGACATGCTCCGCGCCGCCGGCCTGCCGGATGCGCCGCAGATCATCGGCGAGCCGATCCGTTGGCCGCTGCTGGTGCGCGGCAACATGGACCAGGGCCCCGAGGCTGCGCGTGACTTCGTCCAAGGCTTTATCCAGGCACGCCTGGAAGAATCACCCTGCACCTGCCTGTGGCTGATCGGCCTGCCGGCGCTGCGCTTTGCCGCCCAGGCCGAGGCACCGGCCTATTACCAAGAACTGCAGGTCGAAGCGCTGGGCACTGCCTGGGCGCTGCCTGGCCTGGAACTGTTGATGGACGAGCCGCAGCGCAAGGCGGACGTCTGGCAAGCGATGCGCCAGCTGATGGCGCGCTGGAAGAGCGTTGAATGAGTGATTCGATCAGTTTCCGCCCGATGACCGAGGCGGACCTGGATGCGGTGCTGAAGATCGAGTACGCCGCGTTCAGCCATCCCTGGACCCGCGGGATTTTTCTGGATGCGCTCAAGTCATACCAGATCTGGTTGATGTTCGATGGCGCCCAGCAGGTGGGTCATGGTGTGATCAACGTGATCATCGACGAAGCGCACCTGCTCAACATCACCGTAAAACCGGAAAACCAGGGCCGCGGCCTGGGCCTGCGCCTGCTGGAAAAACTCATGGCCGAGGCCTACAAGCTCAATGGCCGCGAGTGCTTCCTCGAGCTGCGCGCGAGCAACCAGTCGGCCTATCGTCTGTATGAACGCTTCGGCTTCAACGAGATTGGCCGGCGCCGCGACTACTATCCAATGGCTGGTGGCCGCGAAGATGCCCTGGTAATGGCCTGCACCCTGTTCGACGAGTGACCTTGCGCCGTCAGGTCCAGTCACACAGGCATAACCTGATGAGGCAAGACCATGCACGACCTGCAGGAACTGATCGACAACAACGAGCGCTGGGCTGACGCGATCACCCAGCGTGACCCGGACTTCTTCGCCAAGCTGGCCCGTCAGCAGACGCCGGAGTTTCTCTGGATCGGCTGCTCCGACGCACGCGTGCCGGCCAACGAGATCGTCGGCATGCTACCGGGCGATCTGTTCGTCCACCGCAACGTCGCCAACGTGGTGCTGCACACCGACCTTAACTGCCTGTCGGTGATTCAGTACGCGGTCGAAGTGCTCAAGGTCAAACACATCCTGGTCACCGGCCACTATGGCTGCGGCGGCGTGCGCGCGGCCATGCAGGACCGTCAACTCGGGCTGATCGACGGCTGGCTGCGCTCGATTCGTGACCTCTACTACGAAAAGCGCGGTGAGCTGGCCAAGCTCGACACGGACGAGGCGCGGGTCGACCGCATGTGCGAGCTGAACGTGATCCAGCAGGTGGCCAACGTTGCCCACACCAGCATCATCCAGAACGCCTGGCATCGCGGTCAGGAGCTGTCTATCCATGGTTGCATCTATGGCATCAAGGATGGCCGCTGGAAGAGCCTGGACACCACCATAAGCGGCTTTGCCCAATTGCCGCCGCAATACCGCCTGCGCCCGCAGGAGTAGGCTTAACTCTAAGCCAGTAGCGGCCAACTGGCTGAAGGGGTGAGCAATGAAAACAGCAAGGATGCTGCTCTGTGCAGCTGGCTTGAGCATCGCCAGTGTTGCTCAGGCCGACCCGCGCGACCTGTGGATGTTCGCCCAGTGGGCCGGCGACCATCAGACTCGGCCGTTTCGCGAGATGCTGGTCGAGGCACGGCTGTATGGTGTGGTGCCTATCCATCAACTACTACGCTCGGCATCGGACTGGCGCCAGTGTCGTGCCTCGCCGTTCGCGGTGCCGCCACAGGCGCAATGGCCGGCGGTGCGCTCGACCCTGGCATTGCTGAAAACCTTGGGTGGGCAGGGCGCCCTGGGTCAGTTCGAGGTGGTCTCGGCATACCGCGATCCGCAACTCAACGCCTGTGCTGGCGGCGCGGTGGACAGTGCCCACATGCGCGCCTTTGCAGTTGATCTGTTGCTGCCGGTATGGGCCGACCCCAATCCGCTGTGCCGCTTCTGGCAGCAGCATGGTCAGGCCTGGAAGATGGGCCTGGGCCGCTACCCGTCGGGGCGCATCCATATCGACACGGCCGGCTATCGCACCTGGGGCGGTGATGGCAGCTCGGGTTCGTCGTTTTGTGCCAAACCCAGCTGAGCCAGGCAGGCCTGAGATTGCTGGCGCACCCAGTCTGCAAAGCGCTGGCGCTTGCAGCCGGGCAGAAACGCCTGCGGGCTGAGCAGGTGATACGCCGAGCCATCCGCGATAAACCCGGCGGGCGCGTGCATTTGGCCGCTGGCAATCTCGTCGCTGACCATCAAGGCTGACGCCATGGCCAGCCCAAGGCCGGCGCTGGCCGCCTGGATCGACAGATAGAAGTGCTCATACTCGCTGCCTGCGCGGTGCCGTACCCCTTCGCCGCGCAACCGATGCCAGTCAGGCCAAGCCTTGGGACGGGTGCGGCTGTGCAGCAAACGAGGGTTTTGCGCCGCTTGCTGGCTGCCCGCTCGACAGACCGGCCCCATCCATTCATCGCAGATCTTCACGCTGTGCAGCGTGCGTTCCCAGTGAAAATCGTCACGCCGCAAGGCCAGGTCAATGCCGCTGCGGGCAAAGTCCACCGCTCCGCCAGCAGCGACCAGTTGCAGCTGGATATCCGGGTGCGCGGCATGAAAGTCCGGCAGCCGTGGGATCAGCCAGCGCATGGCGATGGTCGGCTCGCAGGACAGCACCAGCACGTTGTCCTGAAGCGGTTGTTGCAAGCGCTGCACGGTGTCTTCGATCTGCTCGAAGATGGCCTGGGTGGTGCTCTGCAGGGCGCGCCCGGCGGCTGTCAAAAACAGCGCCCGGTTGCGCCGCTCGAACAGTTCGACCCCCAGACTTTGCTCTAGCAAGCGTACTTGCCGGCTAACCGCGCCATGGGTGACGTGCAGGCGCTCGGCCGCGCGGACAAAGCTCTCGGTCTGGGCGGCAATGTCGAAAAAACGCAGGGTGTTGAGCGGCGGCAGTTTCATTGAAATCTCGGCGCAAGTGAACGCTGCATATCTGTGAGAAAAACTAGCGGATCTGCGCGACTATAAATCGATTTTGACCTGTGGATAAGCCCTCGATAATCGGCAATCTGTGGATTTTCATCGTCTATCGAGGTTGCCTGAGTGAATGAACTGATTGCCGTCGCCGTGTTTACCGTACTTGCCGTGATCAGCCCCGGCGCTGACTTTGCCATGGTCACCCGCAGCAGTTATGCACAGGGGCGCAAGGCCGGCCTGGCCGCTGCGGTCGGCATTGCCTTGGGTGTGCAGGTGCATGTGCTGTACACGGTGCTGGGCATTGCCGTGATCATCAGCCGGAGCCCGGCGCTGTTCATGGCAATGAAGGTGCTGGGCGCGGGCTACCTGATTTATCTGGGCTACCAGTCGCTGACCAATACCAAGCGGATCCACCTCGACGACGTCGGCCAGGGGCAGGGCAGGGGTAGCTTGAGGGCGTTACGCACAGGATTTTTCACCAACGCGCTGAACCCCAAGACCATGCTGTTCGTGATCAGCGCCTACACCCAGGTGGTGCAGCCGGGCAGCTCGCTGGCGCAGGACTTTGCCTACGGCGCGTTCATGTCCTTCGCCCATTGGCTGTGGTTCAGCCTGGTGGCGGTGTTTTTTTCCAGCGCAGCGCTGCGCCTGGCAATGATCGAGCGCCAGCGAGTGGTTGATCGGCTGATCGGCGTGGCGCTGATCAGCCTGGGTCTGACCGTGCTGGTGGCGGGCGTGCGCTGAGCTCAGCTGGCGCGCGCCTGGCTCAGCGTCAGTTCGGCGCAGAGCCCGCCTTGGCGCAGGTTGTACAGACGCAAGTCGCAGCCGATCTTGTCGACAATCATTTCCACGATCGCCAGGCCCAGCCCGGCGCCATTGGCGTTGCCCCGGCTGTAGAAGCGTTCGAACAGGCGCTCCATGTCTGCCTCGTCAATGCCCGGGCCCTGATCCTCGACGCTGAGGCGGTTGTCGCCGATCACTACCTTCACTTCGCTGCCCGGCGGGGAGAAGTTGAGTGCGTTGGTCACCAGGTTCTGCAGGGCGATGGCCAGTGCCACCGGCTCGGTCTCGACCCAGCACTCTTCGTCACCTTCCAGGACCAGGTCGACACCCTTGTTCAGCGCCAGCGGGGTCAACTCGGCCAACTCTTCACGCACCAGCTCGGTCAATTGCACGCGGCTGCGCTGGGGGTCGCTCAGTTGCGGCTCGATACGGGCCATGGTCAGCAACTGGCTGCCGATGCGGGTAGCGCGGTCGACGCCGCTGACCAGAAAATCCAACGCTTCGTGGCGTTGCTCGGCGGTGGCGGCGTTGCGTGCGTTTTGTGCGTGAATGCGCAGAATCGCCAGCGGCGTGCGCAGTTCGTGGGCGGCGTCGGCGATAAAACGGCGCTCGCGGGCGAGCAGCTCTTCGACTTGCAGCAACAGCCGGTTGAGCGCGGTCTGCATCGGTTCCAGATCGCTCGGCAGCGGCTTGAGGCGCAGTGGATGGAGGCTGCCGGTCTGCCGCACGCGGAGCTTACGGGCCATGCTGCGCAAGGGCTTGAGGCCCCAGCCGATCACCAGCCAGATCACCAGCGTCAGCAACGGCACGCCGATCAGGGTTGGCCACAGAGTGTGACGCATGATGCGCTGGATCAGGTCCTGACGAATGTCGTCGCGCTCGCCCACCCAGATCAGCAAGCCTTGCTGCGGGTCGGCGAGGAGAAACGCGCACCACTCGTTGCCGTTATCGAGCAAGTCATGAGCACCGAGGGTCGCGGGCGGCGCTGCCAGCACCGGCGCCTCGGCCGAGCGCACCAGCAACTCGCCATCGCTGCGCCAGACCTGGAAGGTGAGGCGGGTTTCGTAAGGGTGGGCGACGCCGTCGACACCGACCCGGCTCATGGCCTGGTCGAAGGCCTGATACAAGCGCTCCCAGTCGGCCTCGCCAGCATCGCCCTGGCGCAGTACACCCTGCAGCAGACGGGCGCTCTGGGCGAGCTGAGCGTCGTAGACTTCTTCGATTTCGTGATGGCTGTCGCGCAGCACCAGCCAGCTGATCAACGCGTCGCCGAGCAGGATCATCACCAGTACCGGGACCAGAATGCGCGCGCGGACCGAGATCATGCCTGCACCGCCAGCACATAACCGACACCGCGTACGGTGCGGATCAGCTCGCTGCAGAGCTTTTTGCGCAGGTTATGAATCAGCACTTCGAGGGTATTGCTCTCGACCCGATCCTGCCAGCCATACAGCGCACGGGACAAGCGCTCGCGGGTGACGACCTTGCCGGGGCGCACCATCAGTTGATGCAGCAATTGGTACTCCATGGGCGTGACGATGACCTCGGCGTGCAGGTAGTGCACTTGTTGTGTGGCTGGGTCGAGGCTGATCCCGGCGTGCTCCAGCAGCGGTTGCGCACGGCCCTGACTGCGGCGCAGCAGGGCGCGCACGCGGGCCTTGAGTTCGTCGACGTCGAACGGTTTGATCAGGTAGTCGTCGGCGCCGGCATCCAGCCCGGCGATACGCGCGGCGGTGCCATCGCGGGCGGTCAGGATCAGCACCGGCAGGTCCTGCTGCTCGGCGCGCAATTGCTGCAACAGGTCGAGGCCGTCCAGGCGTGGCAGGCCGAGGTCGAGCAACAACAGATCGAAGCTCTCGGTGCGTACCGCGTGCAAGGCGGCCACCCCATCCTGCAGCCAGTCGAGGGTATAGCCTTCGGCGCCCAAGGCCACGCGAATACCCTGGCCGAGGGCTCGATCATCTTCGACGAGGAGTAGGCGCATGGTGCAGTCTCTGAAGTAATCGGCGGCATCATGCCGGGTTCTGCACAGGCGGATTTCAGCAAAGATGTAACTGCTCGTTACCGGCTAAGGTTGGCCTAAGGTTGCTTTTGCATTGTGGGCCCACCCACATCTGCCGAGAGCTTTTCCATGCGCAAAATTCTTCTGCTGTCCCTGATCATCGCCAGCCCCCTGGCCGTCGCCGGCCCGCAGTGCACCACCGCCGAACGCTCGCAGTGGCAGGACCAAACTGCCTTCCAGGAAAAGCTCAAAGCCGAGGGTTACCAGATCAGCAAGTTCAAGGTCACCGACGGCAACTGCTACGAGATCTACGGCTTCGACAAGGACAAGCGCAAGGTCGAAATCTACCATGACCCGGTCACCGGCAAGGCAATCAAGACCGAGATCAAAGACTGATGCAGGGCGAATCCCTGCGCCTGTGGGACCCTTTGGTAAGGCTGTTTCATCTGTCTATCGCTGGGGTCTTCGTCGCCAACTACTTCTTCAATGAAGCCGGCGACGACTGGCATGTCTGGCTCGGCTACTACGCCACGGCCTGGCTGCTGGTACGCAGCGTGTGGGGATTCGTCGGGCCGCGCAGTGCGCGCTGGGCAGACTTCTGGCCGACCCCGCAACGGCTCGCCGCGCACCTGCGCTCACTGCTCAAGGGCAAGCCGCAACACCGTCTTGGCCATTCGCCTATTGGCGCGCTGGTGATGTTGTTAATGCTGCTGGCGCTGCTGGTGATTGGCAGCAGCGGGTTCCTGATGCGAGAAGTCGATGCCCTGTGGGGCGCCGATTGGCCGCTGCAAGTCCACGAGACTGCCGCCGATGGGTTGTTGGCGCTGGTCTGTGTGCATGTGCTGGCCGCAGTGTTTGAAAGTATCCAGGTGCGGGACAACCTGCCGCTCTCCATGCTCACCGGCCGCAGGAAGCGCCTGCCGGACGAGCGTGCGCAGTAATACTCCCATCGACAGGTTCTCTATGCGCTCTGCCTTAATGATCTGCGGCGTGCTGGCGGTGTTTTTTGCTGCCTGGCAAAGCCATCCGCCCCATGTGCTGGCGCCGTTTGCCCAGCTCAGCTCGAACGACACAGGCACGCCGGCCCCGGCGCAATTCAGTAGCCGCTTCGTCTCCAGCCAGCTGACTGACTTTGTCCATTCATCCTCGGTCACAGCCATGCCCGATGGTGGCTTGATGGCCGTGTGGTTTGCCGGTTCGCGCGAAGGTGCGGCCGATGTTCAGGTGCGCACGGCGCGCTTTGATCCGCGCACTGACGAGTGGGGCGCCGAACAGGTGCTGGCTACCCGTGAAAGCACCCGCGACGGCACCCAGCGCTATATCCGCAAGCTCGGCAATCCGGTGATCGCGCTCGGCCCGGACAACCGCTTGTGGATGTTTTATGTCTCGGTTTCCGTGGGTGGCTGGGCCACCAGTGCGATCAACCTGATGGTCTCCGATGACCTCGGAAGCAGCTGGTCGGCGCCACGGCAACTGGTGACTTCGCCGTTTTTCAATATCAGCACCCTGGTGCGCGCCGTGCCGGTGTTTCACGCCGATGGCTCGATCGGCCTGCCGGTGTACCACGAGTTCATGGGCAAGTTTGCCGAGTACCTGTACTTGAGCGCCGAGGGTGAGGTGGTCGACAAATTCCGCATAAGCCGCGGCAAGCACTCGCTGCAACCGACCATCGTCCCGCTCGATGGCCAGCGCGCCGTGGCGATGTTGCGCTATGCCGGCGAAACCCATCACCGCGTGCTGGCCAGCCGTACCGAAGACGCCGGCCAGACCTGGAGCGAACCGTACCCGCTGGAACCGGCCAACCCCAATTCGTCGCTGGCCGCAGTCTGCACTGACGACGACGGTCTGCTGGTAGCCCTGAACGACCTGCAGGATGGCCGCTTCAAGCTCAGCCTGTACGGCACTGATGCCGACCTCAACGAGTGGCGCAGTGTGGTGGAGCTGGACCAGTCGCCGGATCCGCTTGGCCAGCCGTTCTCGCCCGAGGCCTATAAAGCGATCATTGGTGAGGGCTTTCGCGCCTCCAGCGGTGCGCGCCGGCTGCCGCTCGAACAGCGCTTCCTGAGTAACCTCGACTACCGCGTATGCAAACCGCGTGGCTGCGATTTCGAGTACGAGTACCCGTACTTCAGCCGCAGTGCAGATGGCATGTACCACCTGGTCTACTCGTGGAACAACACCTTCATCAAACATGTCAGCTTCAACCAAGCCTGGCTGGCGGGGCGCCTGTGATGGTTTCGGTATGGCAGGCCCACTTGAGTTTCGTCCTGATCGGCTTTGTCGCGTTCAGCGCGCTGCGTTTTACCGCGCCGTGGCGGCCCTGGCTGCTGCCGCTGTTGGCGGTGGCCAGCTTCATTCCGCTCAGCCAACTGTCGCTGGCGATCTATGTGCGCAGCTTTACCGATGATCTGGCGTTCAGCACGCTGGTCCTGCTGGCCTGGGTGAGCCTGACCCGCCTGGGTCTGCTGCAACCACTCGAGCGCGCGCAGCGGATGCAGTTGCTGCTGGCGTTCACGCTGCTGAGCCTGCTGCTGTACCCGGCCACGCTGGGGCTGACCTATTTTGATCCGTACCGCTGGGGTTTCAATCCGCGGCCAATGATTGTGCTGGTGGCAGGGCTGGCGCTGCTGATGCTGTGGCTGCGCAACACGCTGGCCGTCGCGATGCTGGCACTGGGCACCCTGGCGTTCGCCCTGCGCCTGAAACCTTCGGAAAACTACTGGGATTACCTGCTCGACCCGTTGCTGACGGGGTACTGCCTGATCGCCGCAACCGCGCTGCTGATCGGCAGTGCATGGCGGCCCCTGATGAAATGGCATAGAGGTCAATGATGGGAGTGTTGCAGTCTCGCCGCCTGCGCTACGGCGTGGGCGCAATCGGTTTGGTGTTCGCGTTGCTGGTGGCCTTGCGGCTGGTGTTTCTGCTGGGTTTTTCCGGGCTTGAACTGACCACCCCGGCGCTGCTGGAGACCCTGGGCATCGGCCTGCGTTTCGACCTGCGCCTGGCGCTGCTGATCCTGCTGCCGCTGGCCGTGCTGGCGTGGCTGCCACGCTGGAACCTGACTACCCTGCCGGCCATGCGCTGGCTGGCGCGGGTTTATCTGGCCGTGGTGCTGGCCGCGGTGGGCCTGGTCTATATCATCGACTTCGGCCACTACGCCTACCTCGGCGTGCGGATCAACGCGACGGTGCTGCGCTATCTGCAGGACGCGCAAATCTCGCAGCAGATGGTCTGGGAAACCTATCCGGTGCTGTGGATAACTGCCTGTTGGCTGGCAGCAGTCGGCTTGTGGGTATGGGCCTTGGTTTGTCTGGAGCGGCTGACCCTGGACGCTGTGCGCAAGCCGATCAAGCGCTGGGCGCTGGCCTCGGTTTCGTTGATTGGGGTAGTTGCAGTGCTGCTGGCCCTGCTCGGGCGGGTTGCCAACCTCAACCTGGAAAACCCGGTGCCTTTGCGCTGGAGCGATGCATTCTTCTCCGGCAACAGTCAGGTTGCAGCGGTGGGTCTGAACCCGGTGCTGTTCCTCTATGACACGCTAAAGGCCGGCCAGGCTCAGTACGATGAAGCCAAAGTGCGTGAGTACTATCCGCAGATCGCCCAGTACCTGAGCGTGGATCAACCAGACGCTGGCCGTCTCGACTTCATCCGCAAGCAGCCGGTGCAGCCCTACAAGCTGGCCGGCGAGCGCCCGCCGAATGTCATCTTCGTCATGCTCGAATCACTCGGCACCAGCGCCGTCGGCGCCTACGGCAACCCGCTCAATCCAACGCCGAACCTGGACAAGCTGGCCAGCCAGAGCTGGTTCTTCAAACACTTCTATGTGCCCGTTACCGGCACTGCAAAAACGGTGTGGGCGAGCATCACTGGCGTGCCTGACGTCACCCGGCAAGAGACGGCCACGCGCAATCCGCTGATCACTCGGCAACACACCTTGATCAACGCCTTCGAGGGTTATCAGAAGTTCTACATGATCGGCGGCAATGCCGGCTGGGCCAACATCAACGCGCTGATCCGCCAGAGCATCGACGGCGTGCAGTTGTATGAAGAGAGCGACTGGCAATCGCCGCGGGTCGACGTCTGGGGGATTTCCGATCTGGATCTGTTCAAGGAAAGCGACGCGCTGTTGCGTGCCGTGCCCAAGGACCAGCCGTTCTTCGCCTATCTGCAGACCTCCGGCAACCACCGGCCCTTCACCATCCCCAGGCACAACGACGGTTTCCAGGTGGTCGACGTAACCCTTGAGCAAGTCAATGCTGCCGGCTCGCGCAGTGTCGAGCAGTACAACGCCGTGCGCCTGCTCGACTACAACATTGGCCGCCTGATGGAGATCGCCAAGGCCGGTGGTTACTACGACAACAGCATCTTTGTGTTCTTCGGTGACCACAACACGCGCATCAGCCAGATCCCGCACATGGCGCCGGCGTTTGAACAGCTGGGCCTGGAAAGCAACAATGTGCCGTTGCTGATTCATGCCCCAGGTCTTGAGCCGCGGGTGATCGAACAAGCGGTGGGCCTGGTTGACCTGTTGCCGACCGTAGCCGGCATGGCCGGCGTGCCCTTCGTCAACGGCGCGCTGGGCCGCGACATCCAGCAGCCAGCGCCGGAAGGCGAGCGGGTGGTGCCGCTGGTATTGCGCGAGGGCACCTTCCCGATCATCGGCGGCGTGACCAGGGACTTCCTGCTGCAGATGCAGCACGACGGCAGCGCACCGACCCTGCACGATCTGGCCTCGGCAACGCCGCGTGATGATGTCGCCGCCCAGTATCCCGAGGAATTCCAGCGTTTACGCACGCTCACCCATGGGCTGCATGAAAGCGCGCGGTTGATGCTCCATCGCAATGTCCGCTAGCTGCGCCCAGCGCTGTACCGGCCGCTCCAGGCAGATCGGCGCTGCGCCGGGCAAGCGCTGTCAGAACTTGGCCCGCACATCGCCAGCGCGCTTCTGACTCAAAGGGACCACTTCACGGTCAATGCGGCATTGCGCGGTTCGCCATAAACGTTGAAACCGTTCCAGGTATTGCTGTTGATGCTCTGGTAGTACTTCTTGTCGAAGACGTTATTGACGTTCAAGCGCAGGTCGACGTTGTCCGAGACTTTGTAACCAGCCATCAGGTCGAGCACCTGGTAGGCCTTCTGCTCGATGCGGTAGCCGCTGCCCTGGTTGTAGATGGTGTTCTGCGCGCTGACGGCGCCGCCGACACGCCAGCGTTCGAGCGTGCCAGGCAGTTGGTAGGTAGTGCTGGCCTTGAACAAATGGCGGGGCAGGTCGCTGGCGAACAGCCGGCCTTCGTTGTCCGGGTTGGCATCCTTGCGGTACTTGGCGGCGTTGTAGGTGTAGCCAGCCGCCATTTGCCAGCGCTCGTTCAGTGCGCCGCTGACTTCGAGTTCCAGGCCTTGGCTTCGCACTTCGCCGGAGCCCTGGTAGCAGGCGACACCGGCGGGCGTCTGGCACACGCCTGGGGTATTGATTACCGAGGCGCGGTTTTGCTGGTCGATCCGGAAGACCGCGGCGCTGGCGTTCAAGGCGCCGTCGAAGTATTCGGCCTTGATACCGGCTTCATAGTTCTTGCCGACGATTGGTTGGATGGCCTTGTTCTGGCTATCGACCACACCTTGCGGGGTGAAGATATCGGTGTAGCTGACGTACACCGAGTAAGTATCGTCGAGGTCATAGATGAGCCCGGCGTACTTGGTCAGGTTACGGCTGACGTCGTATTGGCTGGAGGTCGGCTGGACTCCGGCAATATTGCTCGAGTTGTCGATCTGGTAGTCGTACCAGTCCAGGCGTGCACCCAGAATCAGGTGCAGCGGTTCGGCCAGGCTGAAGCGGCCAGTGAGGTACGCGCCGGTTTGTTCGGTTTCGCTTTGTTGCTGCCAGGCGCCCATGTTGAACGCTGGAATCGCGGTTACGTGGGGGTTCCAGTTGTAGATGTTGATATCGGCAGCCGACAAGACTGTGGTGCCGTTGCCGTGGAAGGTTTCCTTGCGGCGGCTGGCGCCGATCACCAGTTCATGTTCGCGCTCGAACAAGCTGAACGGGCCGCTGGCAAATGCGTCATAGCTGCTCTGCTCATTGCTGTATTTGAACTTGCCGGTCATCTGGTTGAAGCTGCCGTCGACTGCACCGGCGCTGACGTAGGACGCCAGCAGATCAAGCTTGGACCACATCCTGGTCGCTGCCAGGCGCAGCTTCCAGCCATTGTCGAAGCGCTGTTCGATCTCACTGAAGAGGCTGTTGTTGTCCTGATCCCAGCGGCCCCAGTCATTGCCCAGATAGGTCGAGCGCGACAGCTTGAGGTCGCCGCCATCGCTGGCGGTGGGCACGCCGCCCCAGGCGGTGTTGTTGTTCAGGTTCTGATTCGAGGCGCCTACGGTCAGGGTAGTGCTGTCGCTCAGGTCTGCCTCGGCGATGCCGTAGAACAGTGCGTGCTCTTTGTTGACCACGTCCTGGAAGCTGTCCTTGACCTGATAGCTGGTGACCGCCCGGCCGCGCAGGCTGGCGCTGTCGTTGAGGGCGCTGGAGGCATCCAGCTCGCCGCGATAGTTGTCCCAGCTGCCGGCAGTGGCAGTCACGCTGACCTGAGCGTCCTTGGTCGGGCGCTTGCGCACCAGGTTGATTGCCGCAGAGGGACTGCCGGAACCACTCATCAAGCCGGTGGCGCCGCGTACCACTTCGACCCGATCGAGCATGGCGGTGTCGGCGGCGGCGATGGTGTCCCGGGCGGTGTAGCTGGACACGGTGGTCGGCAGGCCGTCGTACATGATGTTGTCGACCTGAAAACCACGGGCGTAGTAGGTCGGGCGCTCGGGGCCGTCCTTTTCCACGGTGACCCCGGGGACGTCCTTGATCACGTCGTGCAGGTCCTGCATGCCACGGTCATCCATGCGCTGGCGGGTAACTACCGAGACCGACTGTGGCGTCTGGCGCATGCTCAAGGCCAGCTTGGTGGCGGTCTGCATAGGGCCGGTCGTATAGGAGCCGGTATGTTCGCTGGTGGCGCCAAGAGTCGCGCCGGTGATGGTGGTGGCACCAAGTTCCAGCGCTGCATCGCTTGGCGCGCTGACCAGGGTGTAGCGTTGCGGCCCTTCCTGGCGTGCCTGTAATCCACTGTTGGCTAGCAGCCGGGCAATACCCTCGGCAAACGTGTGACGACCGTTCAGACCGGGGCTGAACAAGCCTTCGGTTTGAGTCGACGCGAACGATAACGTCACCCCGTTGCTGGCGGCAAAGTGGCTGAGCGCGGTATCCAGAGGCCCGGCTGCAATTGCATATTCACGTTGTTCCGCAGCTTGTTGCGACCAGGCCGGAGTGGCTACCGCGCCAGCACAAAGCGCACCGCCGAGGCTGATGCGCAGCAGTGTGGAGTTGAGGCGAAAGCGCAAAGCTGCGAGAGGGGTGGGGGGGCTCATGCGTGACTTCCTATGCCGTTGCAGTAATGGCGGCTGAATGACCGCTCTACTGATGAGCCGAACGAAACTCGCAATCGGCAAGCTGCAACGGGTGAAATCTGTTTACGCTTCTATCCGTACCCAGTACCGCGAAAGCTGGCGCACCTTCACCGGCAACGAAACCTGCAGGTTGGCCAGTACTCCATCGATATCATCCAGGCGAAACGCGCCGGATATTCTCAAGTCCGCGACCTGCTCGGCGCAGCCCAGATAGCCCGCACGGTAGCGCGACAGCTCGCCAATGAAGTCCGCCAGGCGCCAGTCAATCGCCACCAGCACGCCTTGGGTCCAGGCGCTGTTGCCGGCAGAGCCAAGGCGTAGATTGCCCATGTGGGCCGCGCCAAAGGTTAGCGCCTGGCCGTGCTCGACCCGTTGCACCTGACGGGGCGCGTCGCGGCTGCTGACCTCGACTGCATGCTGCTCCACCTCAACCGTGCTGAAACCTGACAGCACGCGGACATCAAAGCGGGTTCCTAGCGCAAGAACCCTTCCGTGAGGTGTCTGCACTGCAAGCGGTCGCGCGGGCGCCTGCTCGGACGCAGTCGTCACAAAGATTTCGCCCTGACGTAGAACGATCAATCGCTGCTGTGCGCTGTAGGCGATATCAACCTGAGTGTCGGTGTTCAAATCCAGGCGGCTGCCATCAGGCAACTTCACGTGCCGGCGCTGGCCAGTACCAGTGGCGAAGTCGGCGCTGTAGGGCGAGCTGCGATAACCGGCGAAAGTTGCGGCGCCAGTGGCCAGCAGGAGCAGCAGCTTGAGACCTTGGCGGCGCTGCACGCCCATCTGTGACAACACCGGCAAGGCCAGCTCACCAGGCACGCCGCGCAATTGTTGCTGGAGCTTTTCTATCCGCGCCCAGGCATTGACGTGTGCAGGGTCAGCATCGAGCCAGCGTTGCCAGGCCTGATGCTGGTCTGGCGTGACCTCGTTGTCATTGAGCGCGAGATACCACGCTACTGCCGCCTGCAGATGATTTTTGTCGGGCACAGAGGCGGGTGCGCTGGTCATGCGTCCATCAACACAATGCACTGCATCAATGCCTTGCTCAGGTGGTTCTTGACCGTTGTCACCGAGAGGCCAAGACGCTTGCCCACCTCGACATAGCTCAGGCTTTCGAGTTGCACCATGAGGAAGATCTGCCGGGTGCGCTGGCCCAGGCCATCGAGCAGGGTGTCGATGGCCAGCAGCGATTCGATGATCAGGTGATAGGTTTCCGGCGAAACCTCAAGCGGCTCCGGTCGCGCCGCCAATACCTCCAGGTACGCCCGCTCAAGGGTTTGCCGACGGGCTTTGTCGATCAGCAGGCCTCGAGCGATAGTTACCAGGTAATGACGGGGTTCGCGCAGAGCAGGCATTTGCCGCAAAGTCAGCATACGCATGAAGGTATCCTGAGCCAGGTCGGCTGCATCGGCGCTGTTGCAAGTGCGCGTGCGCAGCCAGCCTTTGAGCCAGCCATGGTGCTCGCCATAAAGGTGGCCGATATTCAGTGAGTTTGAAGCCTTGAGCCCTGCGTCCATGACTGATCGCTACGGATGATAATATATCTCATTATTATCCAGGTGAGGGTGCATGACAATCTGCTATTGGCACTGGAGCGGTGGTGAGTCCACATCAGCATTTGCAGCCCTGTGCTCAGCCAGGCATATACCGAGCGCCAGCAGCAGGGCAGTAGTTGCGAACCCAGCCGCCAGCCAAAGATTCCCTGTAAGGCCTACGTTGTCCAAAACCAGGCCACCGGCCCATGCCCCCAATGCGATGGCGACATTGAACACGCCGACGTACAGCGCCGTTGCGACCTCCACCGCATGCGGTGCGGCCTTCATCATCCACGTCATCAGGCCTACCGACACACCGCCATAGGCCAGCCCCCAGACCAGCAACAGCATGCCGCCGCCGAGGTTGGAATTGCCGATGAGCAGGAACAGCACCGGCGTCAGCAGCAGCCCGGTCGAGATCGCCAGCAACGTGCGTGCTGTGCGCCGCGCGGCGATGACGCCGGCAATGAAGTTGCCGACGATGCCGGCGAAGCCGTAGGCGAACAGCAGTGCGCTGACCCATTGGCTATCGAAGCCTGACACCGACATCAGCAATGGCCGCACGTAGGTGAACAGCATGAAGTGCCCGGCGACCAGTGCCAGCGTCAGCAGCAACCCCACTTGCAGTTTGCGGCTACCCAGCTGCTGGGCAAACTGGCGCACGGTCACCGAACTGGTTACCGGTAGCCCGGGTATCACCGCAAGGTGCAGCGCCAGCACCAATGCGCTGAACAGGGCCATGCCAGCAAAGGCCCAGCGCCACCCGGCATAGTCGCCGATCAACGCACCCAGCGGCACGCCCAGCACCGAAGCAGCGGCCACCCCGCCGAAGATGATCGAGGTCGCCAGGCCAACCGAGTGCGCCGCCACCAGCCGCCCCGCCAGCCCCCCGGCGATCGCCCAGATCCCCCCCATGCAAAAGCCGACCAGTACGCGCGCGGCCAGCATCCAGGCCATGCTCGGGGCCAACGCCGAGGCGATGTTGACGATCACCAACAGCCCCAGCAAGCCGCAGAGGATCCTGCGCCGATCAATGCCGCCGGATGCGATGACCACCAGCGGGGCAAAAAACGCTGCCAGTAGTGCAGGCAGTGAGATCATCAGCCCTGCCGTGCCGGTGGACGTATTCAGCGATTCGGCAATCGGTGGCAGCAGCCCGACCGGGAGCATTTCAGTGGTGACCACGGAAAATGTCGCAAGGCCGACTGCGCTGACGGCCAGCCAGGGGTGCTGCGCGGAGGTTGCTGTGAGTTCGGATGAAGACGTGCTCATGGTTCAGGTCCTTTGAATTTTCAAGCAAGCCTTGTCGTCTGGCAGTGTTACCTGGAGCAGAACATACGCGGCGTATGAAAGGGACCCTATATTGATACGTGCTGAATGTAAATAATCATACGCACTGAATGTAAGTGCGTTGACTTCTCGCGGCATCGGCACTGAGAGGGCAGGCGGGGAAATTTGCCCAGAGGAATACGCAGAGGAGTTGCAGGGCGATTCAAGGACAGAACGCCAGAAACAAGAAAGCCCGCACTAGGCGGGCTTCTTGTTAGATCTACAGACCTCGTGAGAAATCTGTAGATCTGAAGGGTGGTGGCTACACAGGGACTTGAACCCCGGACCCCAGCATTATGAATGCTATGCTCTAACCAACTGAGCTATGTAGCCAACTGGCGCGCATTATTCGCTTCAGACGCCCCTCTGTCAACACCCGGATCAAAAAAAATTTACACGGTTTCAACCGCTTAGCCTGCACGTGCGGTTTCAGCGGGCGATCAGCCACTGGCCGAACAGGCTATACAGCTGCAATTGCTGCTCGGCGGCGAGCTGATCGAGGCTGGCCTGGGCGCGGTCGAGGTTGAAATCACCGCTGACCCGGCGATAAGCGGTTTGCTCATCCATCAGCCAGACGCGCTGGCCTTGATAGCCGGCCAGGCGCTCGAGCACGCTGGCCAGGGGCTGATCCTTGACCTGCAAGTGCCCGCTGCGCCAGGCCTCGACGCGCTGCACGTCGATTTTTTGCACAGGGTCGATGCGCTGTTCAGTGAAGGTTACCCGTTCGCCGGCCGAGAGCAGGCGTTGATCGCCGCCTTGAATGATCATGGCTTTGCCGTTGAGCACGACCAGTTCGTCATGTTGGCTGCTGCGGGCGATCATCAGGCGAGTGCCATAGACCTGAATGCGCGCCTGGCCGACTTGCACTTCCAGGGCGCGGCCATCGAGCACCACTTCGAGCGAAACCTGACCTTGCACCAGTTGCAACTGGCGGGTGCGCCCGCGCAGGTCGGCGTTCATCGCGCTGGCGCTGTCCAGGTGCATCGTTGAACCGTCGGCCAGGCGCACACTGCGGCGCTCGCCGCTGGCGGTGTGCAGTTCACTGGCCAGGCGCTGCATCAACGGCCAATACAGATAGGCAAGGGCGGCGAGGATCAACAGAAACAGCGCGGCGAGGGTTTTGCCGAGATAGCTGCGGCGGGTTTTCAACTGACGCGGGCGCGGCCTCGCTGGAGGCGGAGTGAGTTGCTGCCAGTAGGCTTCCAGTTCAGCGTAGGCGCGGGCGTTGCCTGGGTCCTGCTGCTGCCACGTGGCGAACGCCTGCCGCTGCTGCTCATCGCAACCTGGCTGACGGAGCATGGAAAACCACTCCAGTGCCTCGCGATCGGCGTCGGGCGTGGGCTGCTGGGCGGGCATTGGGTTCATTGATCGGTCTGCTCGCAGGTGAGGCGGAAGCGGCGAAAGGGAGTGGGGCAATGTGCCATGGATGCTAATTATATTGAGAACCATTTACAAGCATGTGTCGGACCGATGGTAAAAAAGCTAGCTATGTATCGATTTGTTTCCCGATAATCGGATCCCAAACCCGCGGACGGATGTCGAGCCCATGGCCATCAGCAGTTCTCAAACCACCTCCAGCGCAACTACGGCTTCAGGTGCCAACCCTCTGGTGATGCGCATCATCGGCTTCTGTGCGCTGGCGCACCTGATCAACGACCTGATCCAGGCCGTGCTGCCGGCGATCTACCCAATGCTCAAGACCAATTACAACTTGAGCTTCGCCCAGATCGGCCTGATCACTCTGACGTTCCAGATCACAGCGTCGCTGTTGCAGCCGTGGGTGGGCTTTTTCACCGACAAGCGGCCGACGCCGAATCTGCTACCGCTGGGCACCCTGTGCACCTTGGTCGGGATCGTGATGCTGGCATTTGTTGGCAGCTTCCCGATGATTCTGGTGGCGTCAGCGCTGGTCGGCATCGGTTCGTCAGCATTCCACCCCGAGACATCGCGGATTGCCCGGCTGGCTTCGGGTGGGCGCTTTGGCCTGGCCCAGTCGACCTTCCAGGTCGGCGGTAATGCCGGCTCGGCGCTGGGCCCGCTGCTGGCAGCAGCGATCGTCATTCCGTTCGGCCAGACCCATGTCGCCTGGTTCGGCCTGGCTGGCTTGTTCTTCTTCGGCGTAACCCTGCTGCTGCGCCGCTGGTACAAGGAGCACCTCAACCAGGCCAAGGCGCGCAAGGCGGTAGAAGCGACCCATGGCCTGTCGCGCCAGCGCGTGATTGGCGCATTGGTGGTGTTGGGCTTGCTGGTGTTTTCCAAGTACTTTTACATGGCCAGCTTCACCAGCTATTTCACCTTCTACCTGATCGAAAAGTTCGACGTTTCGGTGGCCAGCTCGCAGTTGCACCTGTTCCTTTTCCTTGGCGCGGTGGCGGCGGGGACGTTCTTTGGTGGGCCGATTGGCGACCGCTTCGGGCGCAAGGCGGTGATCTGGTTCTCGATTCTCGGAGTAGCGCCGTTCACCCTGGCGCTGCCGTACGCCGATCAGTTCTGGACCACCATCCTCAGTGTGGTGATCGGCTTTATCCTCGCTTCGGCATTCTCGGCCATCGTCGTTTACGCCCAGGAGCTGGTGCCGGGCAATGTTGGCATGATCGCCGGGATCTTCTTCGGCCTGATGTTCGGCTTTGGCGGCATCGGCGCGGCGCTGCTGGGCTATGTGGCCGACCTGCGCGGGATCGAATACGTGTATGCGCTTTGTTCGTATCTGCCGCTGTTTGGCCTGCTGGCAATATTGCTGCCGTCTACCGGCAAACGCTGACAAGTGCAGTGGGGTCGCAATGCGGCCTCACTGCAAGTTAATAAGAGTCATTATCAATCTTATTCCTATAACGCTCACTTTCACTTAGAATCCGCCCCGCTGGCCGCAACGAGCAGTGGGCCTGCGCAAAACAACAATATCTGGCGTAGTGGAGCGGGTCGTGAATTTCAAGAAGAATACGCTTGCCCTGGCTGTGGGCGCTGCCGCGTGCCTGGCCAATAGCGGCTGGGCCGCTGAAACATCGAACGCTGCATCACCAAACGTGGTCGAGATGGCGCCAATCACGGTGACCGGCGAGAAGATCGACCGCACCCTCGAGCAGACCCAGTCCAGCGTTGTGGTCGTCACCGAGCAGCAACTGCGCGACAAGGCCGATCACAGCCTGGTTGATGTGTTTGCGCGAACGCCTGGGGTATACAGCCAGGCCGGCAACGAGAACTGGGGCATCCGTGGTGTGCCGGTGTCCGGTTTCGATGACCAGGGGCCGTCGACCATGAACGGTGCCGTGTCGGTCTATATCGATGGCGCTGTGCAGCCCAACCGGGCGCTGACCTTGAGCCCGAACCCGCTGTGGGATACCGAGCAGGTCGAGGTGTTTCTTGGCCCGCAGTCCACCACTCAAGGGCGCAACTCGCTGGCCGGTGCAGTGGTGATCAAGACCAAGGATCCGACCTTCGACCCAAGCTTCTCTGCCCAGACCAACGTTGGCAACTACGGTGAAAAAGGCCTGGCCGTTGCTGGTGGTGGCGCCATTGTCGAGGGCAAGGTCGCCGGGCGTATCGCTGTGGACCGCCAGGACGGCGACGGCTATATCGACAATATCGCACTGGGCAAGGATGCCAACCCGCATCGCACCAGCAATGCCCGCGGCAAGTTGCTGATCCTGCCCAATGACGACCTCGATGTACTGCTGACTTATGCCCACAGCGAGCACCGTCAGGGCGACAACTCGGTCATGCGCGAGAACGACAAAGTCCGCTACTACAAGGTGTCGTCCAATACCCAGGCCTTTGACAACCTCAAGCAGGACACCGTCAGCGCCAAGGTCGACTATCGCCTGAGTGATGCCTGGTCGCTGACCAGCATGACCGTCAACACCCGCTCCGATTACAGCAACCGCCTGGACTTCGACCAGACCGCCGAGAGCAACGACGTCATCCTCCGTGCACACGATGGCAATTTGTTCAGCCAGGAACTGCGGCTGAACTACAGCTCGGATGACGTGAAGAGTTTCATCGGCGCCTATTACGGCCACAGCACCAACAAATTCCATGACCGCCTGTTGTTCGATGACACCTTGTTCGCCACCGTCAAAGGCGACACGACAATCGATAACAAGGCTGTATTCGGTGAGGTCAACTGGACCTTCGCGCCGCGCTGGACGTTGATCACCGGCCTGCGTTACGACCACGAAACCAATGACACCGACGTCAAGCAGGATGACCTGTCCAGTCCGGGGCAAGTCAGCGAATCGTTCAACGCCCTGTTGCCCAAGCTGGGTCTGAACTATGAACTGGCGGCCAATCAGTTCCTCGGCTTCATGGTGCAGAAAGGCTATCGCGGCGGCGGCGTCAACGTGCGCTCCGGCAGTGGTCACGAGTCGTATGACCCGGAGTACACCACCAACTATGAGCTGTCCTATCGCGGGACGTTCATGGAAGGCAGCCTGCGCACTCGCGCCAACCTCTATTACACGGACTGGAAAGACCAGCAGGTCAGCGTACGCCAGGACAACAGCAACGTAATCAATGTGTATAACGCCGGTCGCAGCACCATCAAAGGCCTGGAAGCGTTTGTCGAAAAAGACCTCAGCGAGCAACTGACGCTGACCTTGGGTGGCTCGGTCACCGATGGCAAGTACAAGGACTTCGTTGCCGGCAACGGCCAAGACCGCAGTGGCGAGGCGTTCCTCTATGCGCCCAAGTACAAGATGTCGCTGGGCGCGTTGTATCGGGTCAATGAACGCCTTACCTTCAACACCGACCTGACTTACCAAAGCACGGCGCCGTCGCAATACGACTTCAATACCGCGGGCCAGGTTATCGGTGAGCGCAGAAGCGACAACTACGTGCTGGCCAACTTCAGCAGCGAGTACAAGGTCACCAAGAACATCGCGGTGTCCGGTTTTGTCAAAAACGCCTTCGACAAGGAGTACGTGACCAACAACCGTGGCGGCGACATCATCGATGCCGGTGCGCCACGTACCTTTGGCCTGGCGCTGCGTTACGACATGTAAGCCTGGAGGCGGTGAAGCGCACGGTTCGCTTCACCGCCCTTGCATGCCCCGGATTGACGCGCTCGCCAGCCTTGGCCTAGAGTGCCGCTTCCTCTTTACCTGCGTAGTCGATGCAATGCGCCGTAGTCAGCGTCTCCTCCAAGCCCTTCAGCCTGCAGCCCAGGCCTGTCGGCGTGCCTGGCCGAGCGACACGGTGCTCAAGCGGCGGCGCAGCGTGCTGTTTGCCTTCACCTTCTCGCCACACCTTGCCCTGAACTGATTCGCGCCGCTGCGACCAGCGCCCTTTGCGCCTGGCCATGGGCGCCTGTGTGCAGTCATTTTTCAGGGTTATCAGCCGACGCGGCCGCAGGTGCCGCCGTGCCGGCATGCAAGGAGTGGGTAATGAACATGCGTTTGCTGGCGGGCCTTCTGTTCGCCGTATCGGTCGTGGGTTTCAGTCTCGGGGCGAGCCTGCCGCTGGTGTCGTTGCGGCTGCAGGACAGCGGTGCCAACACCCTGCAGATCGGCATCATGGCGGCGATACCGGCGGCGGGGATGATGCTCTCGGCGTTTCTGGTCGATGCCTGCTGCCGCTACCTGACCCGACGCACCATCTATTTGCTGTGCTTCAGCTTGTGCGCGCTGTCCATCGGCCTGTTGGAGTGGGCGTTCTCATCGATCTGGCTGCTGGCCCTGTTGCGACTGGGGCTTGGCCTGGGCATGGGGATCGCCATCATTCTGGGTGAATCGTGGGTCAACGAGCTTTGCCCGGAGCACAACCGCGGCAAGATCATGGCGCTGTACGCCACCAGTTTTACCGGCTTTCAGGTCCTTGGCCCGGCGATGCTGGCGCTGGTCGGCGCGCATAGCCCGTGGATCACCGGGGTGGTCACGGCCTGCTATGGCCTGGCCCTGCTGTGCATCGTATTGACCGTACCCAACGACCACGTCGAACACGCTGAAGAAGACGACAAGAGCTTTACCCTGGCGGGTTTCTTCCGGGTCGCACCGGCGCTGTGTGTGGCGGTGCTGTTCTTCTCGTTCTTCGATGCGGTGGTGCTGTCGTTGCTGCCGGTGTATGCCACCAGTCATGGCTTTGCCGTGGCCGTGGCGGCGCTGATGGTGACCGTGGTGTTTGCCGGGGACATGCTGTTCCAGCTGCCGCTGGGTTGGTTAGCGGATCGGGTCGAGCGCACCGGCCTGCATTTGCTGTGCGGGGTGGTAGCAATGCTGATCGGTATTGGCCTGCCGTGGTTGCTGCAGATGAGCTGGCTGTTATGGCCGATGCTGGTGCTGCTGGGCGCAGTGGCTGGCGGCATCTACACCTTGGCGCTGGTGCTGATCGGCCAGCGCTTCAGGGGCCGCGACCTGGTCACGGCAAACGCCAGCGTCGGCCTGCTGTGGGGCGTCGGCAGCCTGATCGGGCCGCTGCTCAGCGGCGCCGCGATGGGCGCCGCACCGCATGGCCTGCCGATGGCGCTGGCACTGATGGCAGGGCTGTTCGTGTGCTTTGCCCGGCAGTCGTACCGCCGCGCCGGCAAGCTCAAGGCAGCCGCCGAGTAAGCGCTCGGCGAAGGCTCAGAAGCTGCCGCGCAGGGTCACCGAGACGTTGCGCGGATCACCCCAGTAATAGCCGGTTGGCGTCGGCGCGACCTGGCGGTAGTACTTCTTGTCGAAGATGTTGTTGGCGTTGAGCTGCAGCGAGTACTGCTGGTTGAAGCGGTAGTTGACCATGCCGTTGTACACCGCATAGCCCGCCTGCGACGCTTCGGCAGTGCCATTGCGGTTGTAGATATCGCTCTGCGCCTGCACCCCGCCGCCAATGGTCCACGCCTCCAGCTCGCCCGGCAGGCGGTAGCTGGTGAACAGGCGCAACATGCGCTTGGGGTCGGTGGTACGGATCGGGTTGCCGGTGCTGTTGCTGGTGTCCTTCAGGTACTCGGTGGTGTTGTAGGTGTAGCCGCCGCCAACGTTCCAGCCCGGCAGCACCTCACCGGAAATCTCCAGCTCGAAGCCCTGGCTGCGGTTCTTGCCGGCAGCGACCTTGCAGTAGCCGCTGGTGTAGTTGGGCAGGCACGGGTTAGGCCCGCTGATGTCATCCAGGGCGTTGCCGACCTGATAGATGCGGAAGAACGCCAGCGAGGTATTCAACCGCCCTTCGTAGAACTCACCCTTGATCCCGGTCTCGTAGGCTTCACCAGTAGTCGGCTCGAGCACCGCGCCGCTGACCCCGGTGGCGGTCTGCGGGTTGAAGATCTCGGTGTAGCTGGCGTAGGTACTGAAGTTGTCGTTGATGTCATAGATCAGCGCGGCATACGGCACGATCTTGTTGTCGACGGCGAACTTGCCGTTGGATTTGACGTTGTTTTCCTGCTCGTAGTCGTACCAGTTGTTGCGCGCACCGATGATCGCCGTCAGCGGCTCGGCCAGCGAAATGCGCCAGGTGGCATAGGCCGCCTGCTGGGTGGTACGGGTGCGCACTGGGTGCGCGAAGATGGTGATATCCGGCTCCGGCAGGCTGGTCTTCGGGTCCCAGTCGCGCAGATCGAACTGCCCCGAGGCGACGTTGTTGGTGGCCGAAGCGTAGGAGTCGTTGCGGATGCGTTCGACGCCGAGCATCAATTCATGGGTGCGACCGAGTAGCTCGAACGGGCCGTTGAGGGTGGCGCTGAGGTTGTTCTGGATGCTCTCGCCGCCATCCCCTTCGGTGACCTGGTAATTCATCAGGTAGGGATTGCTGGTGCCAGTGGGCCGGCTGAAGAAGGTCTGCTTGAAGCCGTGGTCGTCAAGCTCAAAGTGCGTACGCTGGGCCATCAGCTTGAGCTTCCAGTCGTTGTCGAAGCGGTGCTCCAGCTCGGCGAAAGTCTGCAGATTGCTGCGGTCCCAGCGGTTCCAGTCCGACCCCAGGTAGGTGCTGCGGCCAAACGGCAGCGGCTTGCCGTCGAAGTCGGCGGGCAGGTTGCCCCAGGCGCCGGTGGCGTCGAGCTTGGTCCATTCCAGGCCGGTGGTCAGCGTGGTGCTGTCGCTGAGGTCGAAGGCGAGTACGCCGTACAGCACCTCTTTGCGCTCCATGCGCGAGTTCTGGAAGTGATCCTTGTCGTCGTGCACGGCAATCATCCGCCCACGTACGTTGCCGGTTTCGGTCAGCGGGCCGGACACATCGGCCACATAGCGCTGGGCATCCCAGCTGCCCAGGGTCACGCTGCCTTCACCCTGAAACTCGGCAGTTGGGCGCTTGCGCACCAGGTTGACCGTACCGGACGGGTTGCCGGCACCGCGCAGCATGCCGGTGGCGCCGCGCAGGATCTCGGCGCGGTCGATGATCGCCGAGTCGCTCTGGATGAACGAGCCACCGCCGCTGCCTTGCACCACGGTGGCGCCGTCGTACTGAATGGCGTCGATCGCGTAGCCGCGGGAGTAGTACTGCACGCGCTCGCTGTCGGTCATGTTGACCACCACACCCGGGGTCTGCTCGAGCAGGTTGGTCAGGTTGGTGATGTTCTGGTCGTCGATCCGTTGGCGCGTGACCACGGTGACCGATTGCGGGGTGCGGCGGATGCTCTGGGCGGTTTTGCCGATGGTCACCGCGCCGGTGGTGTAGGAGCCGGAATGCTCGGTGGTCTCGCCCAGGCGGTCGCTGGAGATGCTGGTCGCGCCCAGCTCGAGCGCGCCACCGGCGTCGATTGCCGGGATCAGCAGGAAGCTGCTGGGGCTCTCCTGCTGGACCTGCACGTCACTGCCCTGCAGTACGATCGACAAGGCCTGGGCACTGTCATACCGGCCTTGCACGCCTCGGGTGGTCTTGCCTTGCAGGCTGTTGGCGTCGAACGACAGACTCAGGCCGCCTTGCCGGGCCAACTGGTCCAGTGCGCTGGCCAGCGGGCCGGCGGCGATGTCCCAGTCACGTTGCTGGTTCTGACTGACGGGGGCGGCCTGGACCAGCACGGGCAGAGCGGCGGCGCTCAGGCCGAGGCCGAGCAGGGCGGCCTGGACGGCATGCCGCAGGCGATCGGGGCGGTGGGGACGGCGGTGAATCATGCAGCGCTCCTGAAGATGATCAAGTCCACTTTTCGGGCTTTGTTCCTTCAGGCCGAGCGAGAATGAGATTCCACCTCATTTATTTTCAGTTTTTTTCAGGCCGCGCCGATGCTGACCCAGTAGCGTGTGCGGTAGTCGATCCGCACCGGCAGGGTGCGCGCCAGCAGCAACAGAATTTGTTCGGTATCGGCCAATTGGTAGGTACCGGACACCCTCAACCGAGCAACCTCATCTGCACAGCGCAACAGCCCTGGCCGGTAGCGCGACAGCTCGCTGATGAACTCGCCAAGGGGCATCTGCTGCACGCTGAGCACGCCGTCGGTCCAGGCCCAGGGATCGCCATGCAGTTGCACCGCTGACGCGGCGCCAGACATCGACAATTGCACTACCTGGCCCGCCTGCACCTGTCGCAACGGGTTGCTCTGCGAGTCAACAGTGACTGAGCCACGACGCACCGCCAGCAACAAGCCGGCGTCGTTTTCGCGCAACAACAATTGCCCGTTCTGCGTGCTCAGCTGACCCACCCGAGTACTGACGATGAAAGGCCGGTTATCGGCGCCATTGCTGTCCAGCGTCAGCTCGCCACGCAGCAGGCTCAACTGGCGCTGATCGCTGCTGTAGCGCAGGTCGATGGCGCTGGCGGTGTTGAGCTGGATTGTGCTGCCGTCGCTGCCTTGCACCTGGCGTTGCTCGCCGGTGCCGGTACTGCTGTCGGCGAGCAGTGCCTGCAGGCCGAGGGGTTCACGCGCCGCCCAGCCGAGGCTGCCGCCAACCGCCAGCACGGCCATCAGCTTGAGCTGATCGCGGCGGCTGATGCGCTGCCGACGGCTGCCATCGAGGGTACGCCGGCTCAAGTCGCTGGGCAGGCCGGCCAGCTCTTCGCTCAGCTCGCTGACCCGTTGCCAGGCCAGGGCATTATGCGGATGGCTGGCAAGCCATTGCTGGAACTGGCGCTGGGTGCGTGCACTTGGCTCGTCGAAACGCAGCTTGACCAGCCAGTCGATGGCCTGATCGACCTGGGCCTGCGCCGGCGTGCGCTCAGAGGTCGGCATAGCGCAACCGGTAGCAGACGCCAAGTGCCTTGGCCAGGTCGCGTTCGATGGTGGCGCGGGAAACCTCCAGGCGCAGGGCGATTTGGGTAATGCTCAGGCCATCCAGCTGTGCAAGCAAAAACGCCTGGCGCACCCGCGGCTTGAGTTGCTGCAGGGCGCGATCCAGGCGTTCGAGGGTATCGAGAATGATCAGCCGGTACTCTTCGCTGGGCGCTTCGCCCTCGGGCAGGCAGGCCAGGCTGTCCTGATAGGCCCGCTCCAGCGCACGGCGGCGAAACTGATCGATCATCAGGCCACGGGCGATGCTGCTCAGATAAGCGCGGGGTTCCTTCAGCGGTGATACCTGGCGTGCCCGCAACAGGCGGACGAAGGTGTCCTGGGCCAGGTCGGCAGCGTTCTCCATGCAGCCGACTCTAGTCCGCAGCCAGCCACGCAGCCAGGCGTGGTGGGTTTGATAGAGCAGATCGACCTCGGACGGCTTGAGCGTGTCGTTCATCTGCATCGGATCAATGGCCCTGAACTAGAGTTATATGCGTTTGTTAATGGTTCTCAATTCTATGGGTGAAGTAGGGTTCAGGTAAAGGCCTGGGCTAAGATGGGCGATCAGGCTCAACACAGGTTTTTGCCAATGATTGTGTCCGACCTCAGCGCGGCGGGGCTGCAGCAGGCCAGCGCTCATCTGGCCAGCATTGATGCTGACTGGGCCCGCCATGTTGCGACGATAGGCCCTTGCCTGCATCGCGCTACGCCCGGGCGTGAGCCCTATGAGGCGTTGGTGCGGGCGATTGCCTACCAGCAGTTGCACGCGCGCGCGGCCGAGGCGATCTTGCAGCGGATGCTCGCGTTATACCCGGAGGCGGCGTTTCCCAGCCCTCAGCAGTTGCTGGCGACCACCCCGTTGGCGCTGCGCGGGTGTGGTTTTTCGGCGAACAAGTTGGCCACTGTGCAGGGCATCGCCCAGGCCCGCCTCGACGGCGTGGTGCCAAGCCGGGCCGAGGCGCTGGGTATGGCCGATGACGAATTGATCGAGCGGCTGGTGACGTTGCGTGGGGTCGGCCGCTGGACGGTAGAGATGCTGCTGATCTACTGCCTGGAGCGCTCGGATATCCTTCCGGTCGATGATTTTGGTGTGCGCGAGGGTTATCGGCGCATCAAGGGTCTGGACAAGGCGCCGACGCCTGCGCAGATGCGCGCGTTGGCACTACCCTTGAGCCCCTATCGGACCGCTGCGGCGTGGTATCTGTGGCGTGCGGTAGGCTGACCAGTGGAACAAGCGCAAGAATCGGAGTGAACGCTGGCAGAGGCTCTGCCACGCTTTGCCCATCCCAGCCAGGAGACTGCGACATGCAGCCTGTCGACACTACCAGTACCCGGCGTACCGCATTGATTGCGCGCGCCTGCCGCCTGATCGAAACCAGTGAGAGCCTGCCCAGCCTTGACCAACTGGCGGCCGAGCTCGCGGTCAGCCGGTTTCATCTGCACCGCCTGTTCAAGGCCGAGACCGGCCTTACCCCCAAGGCCTATGCCTCGGCATTTCGCGCCCAGCGCCTGCGCGAGCGCTTGCAAGGCGAGGCGGCGACCGTGACCGAAGCGCTGTTCGATGCCGGCTACAACTCCAACAGCCGCTTCTACGAAGGCGCCGGCCAACGCCTGGGCATGTTGCCCAAGCAGTACCGCGCACGTGGTGCAGGCGCGACCATCTACTTTGCCGTTGGGCAGTGCGCGCTGGGCGCGATTCTGGTGGCACAGAGTGCGCGTGGGGTCTGCGCGATATTTCTTGGCGATGACCCTGCGCAGTTGCTCAATGACCTGCAGGATCAGTTCGCCAACGCCGAACTGATCGGTGCAGACAGCCGCTTCGAGCAGTTGATCGCGCAGGTAGTGGGCTTTGTTGAACAACCCGCGCTGGGCCTTAACCTGCCGCTGGATGTGCAGGGCACGGCGTTTCAGGAGCGGGTCTGGCAGGCCTTGCGTGAAGTCCCGGCAGGCCAGCGCGTCAGCTATACCGATATCGCCGAGCGCATCGGTGCGCCAAAAGCCGTGCGGGCAGTAGCACTCGCTTGTGCAGCCAACCGCATCGCCGTGGCCATCCCCTGTCATCGGGTCGTTCGCCGTGACGGTGATCTGAGCGGCTACCGCTGGGGAGTTGAGCGTAAACGGCAGTTGCTGGAGCGAGAAACGGCACTTCCCTAAGCCGGCAAGCGGCGTAGAATTCGCCGCCAGCAGAGTCTGTCTATAGGTGATTTCGATGAGGCGTGTAAGCCTTGACCGTTTGTGTGTGGGGTTACTGGCCCTGCTTATGTGGGTGGCGACTCCGGCCTGGTCGGCGGGCGCTACGCCGGTATCGCAACTGCTGGCCGGGGAAATGCCGGCGCTGGAAGAAAACGCCAGCCTGGAGCAGTTGACCGATCGGCTCGACCAGATCCGCCAGGGCGTTACCAGCAATGCCAATGACGACCAGCTGTCACAGCTGCGTCAGGCGGCCATGCAGGTGCAGCGCCAGGCCGATGCGCTGACCACCGTGCGCACCACCGACATTACTCGCCTGGATGATCAGCTCAAGGTGCTTGGCGATGTGCTGCCCGACGAGGGCGAAAGCATCACCCGCCAGCGTCAGCAGCTCACCAGTGACAAGAAGAAGCTACTGGCCGAGCAGAAGAACGCCACCCAGCTGACTCAGTCAGCGCGTGACTTGTCGACCCAGATCGTCAACCTGCGCCGCAGCCAGTTCAACTCGCAGGTCACCAGCCGCGCCGCCAGCCCGCTGAGCCCGGCGTTCTGGTCAAGCATGATTCGCCCAACCGACGATGACGTCGCCCGCTTGCAGGCCTTGAAGACCGAGGCCAGTGATGCCCTGGCCAGCGCGCTCAGCCCTGAACACCGCTGGTTGTTCATCGCCAGCCTGGTCGCCGCGCTGCTGGTATGGACATTGGCGCGTTTGCTGGTCGAGCGTCTGCTGGCCGATGCGATGGTCCGTTGGCTGCCTGAAGGCCGCCTGCGCCGCAGCGCCCTGGCGCTGGGCGTCAGCCTGGCCACGCTGGCGACCATTGCCGGTTCGGTGTCGCTGGTGCGCTGGGGGCTGGAGACCAGCGCCGAGCTGGGCGCCGATATCGCCAGCCTGATCAACCACGTGCTGACGCTGGTGGTGTTCAGTGCCTTCATCACCGGCCTGGGCCGGGCCATGCTGATGCTGCAGCGGCCGTCCTGGCGGCTGCCGCCGATCCCCGACGAAGTGGCCAGCGCGCTGGGCTGGTTTCCCAAGGTGCTGGCCGTAGCGCTGATGGTGCTGTTGACCCAGGAGCGGATCAACAGTGTGATTGGCACCAGCCTGGCGTTGACCGTTGCCACCAATGGCCTGACCGCTTTGGTGGTGTCGCTGGTGTTCTTCGCCGCCCTGGTGCGCTACCGCCGCACCCGACGCAAGCACCAGATCGAGCGACCAAGCGGCCTCGCCGGGCTGATCCCGTTCGTGATCGTGGTCTGGGTGTTGCTGATCCTGCTGGCATTGCTGGCGGGCTACCTGACCCTGGCGTACTTCCTCGCGGCGAAAATGCTCTGGATCAGCGTGGTCGTCACCTGCGCCTACCTGCTGGTGACGGTATTCGGCGACCTCTGCGAAACCCTGCTCTCGCCACGCCAGCCTGGTGGCCTGGCGTTGGCTTCGACGCTTGGCTTGAAGCCGCGTCATCAGGCCCAGGCGAGCACTGTTCTGGCTGGCATCGGACGCACCTTGTTGCTGTTCCTCGCGGCGCTGCTGGCGCTGATGCCGTCCGGCACCAGCCCTAGCGAGCTGCTGATGAGCTTGGCCGATTGGGACGGCAGCGGCGGCAAGGTGCTCGGCAATCTGAACATCGTGCCGCAGGATATTTTCATCGCTGTGGCGATGTTCCTCGGTGGGCTGTTTGCCATTCGTGTGGTCAAGCGCTGGCTGAGCGAGCGTCTGCTGCCCGAGACCGATATGGACGCCGGCATGCGTGCCTCGCTGGTGACCCTGGTCGGCTATCTGGGCTTCCTGTTCCTGGCGATGCTGGTGATGACGACCCTGCGCATCAACCTGACCAGCCTGACCTGGGTGGTCAGTGCGTTGTCGGTGGGTATCGGTTTCGGCCTGCAGCAGATCGTGCAGAACTTCATCTCCGGCCTGATCCTGCTCACCGAGCGCCCGGTCAAGGTCGGCGACTGGGTCAGCCTGGCTGGCGTCGAAGGCGATATCCGCCGGATCAACGTGCGCGCCACCGAGATCCAGATGTCCGACCGTTCGACGGTGATCGTGCCGAATTCGCAGTTCATCTCGCAGAACGTGCGCAACGTGACCATGGGCAACGCGCTGGGTGTGGTGGGTATCACCCTGACCCTGCCGCTGGAAACCGACCCTGATCAGGTGCGCGACCTGCTGATGGCGGCGTACCACGAGCACGAGGCGATTCTGGATGCGCCGGCGCCCTCGGTGACGTTCAAGGACCTTACCGCCAGTGGCATGACGCTGAGCGTCAGCGGCTATGTGGCCAGCCCGCGGCAGGTCTCCGGCACCCGCAGCGACCTGCTGTTCACCGTGCTCGGCCGCTTGCGCGATGCCGACATTCCGCTGTCTTCGCCGCAGAGCATGGTGCTGGTGCAGGAAGCGCCCAAGCCCGCCGACGAACCCGCCTGATCGTGGTAGCGGCGCGCCCCTTGCTGGCCAAGGGGCGCCTCGGCTAGCCCAGGCAGCGGGTCACATGCTTGACTGCCTGATAGGCCGACAACCCCCATGGCCCCAGCTCGCGGCCAATGCCGCTGGCCTTCGTACCGCCCCAGGACGTTTCGACGAACACCGCTTGCACCGAGTTGATCCAGACATGGCCGACTTCAAGGCTGTCGGCGACCCGTTCGGCGCGCTGCAGGTCGCTGGAGCATACCGTGGCTACGAGGCCGAAGCGGCTGTCATTGGCTAGCTCGATTGCCTGCTGTTCGGTGCTGAAACGCCGCGCGCAGAGTACCGGGCCGAAGATCTCTTCCTGCCACAGGCGGCTGCTCGCGGGCACATCGACATACAGCGTCGGGCTGACAAACCAGCCGTCGCGGTCCAGCGCCTTGCCGCCGGCCAGGCAGCGCAGGCCTTCATCGCGCGCGCTGGCAAAGTAACCTGCCACTTTCAGCCACTGCGCCTGGCTGGTCAGCGGGCCCATGTCGACTTCTTCGCGTGACGGATTCCCCACCCGCAGTTGAGTCAAAGCACGCTGCAAGTTGCTGAGCAGCGCGTCGGCGATGCCTTCCTGCACCAGCAAACGCGAGGTCGCCGAGCACATCTGGCCGGCGTTCCAGGTGATGCCGGCGATGATCCAGTCAACTGCCTGCTGCACGTCGCAATCGTCGAACACAATGATTGCCGACTTGCCGCCCAGCTCCAGGGTCAGCGGCCGGCAGTGCGCCGCTGAGGCACGCATGACCTGGCTGCCAACGCCATTGCTGCCGGTGAATGACAGCTTGTCCAGGCCGGGGTGGCCGCTCAGTGCGGCACCAGTCTCGGCCTTGCCATTGACGATGTTCAGCACGCCTGCGGGCAGGCCGATCTGACTGGCGATTTCGCCGTAGGCCAGCTCCATCAGTGGCGTGACTTCGGAGGGCTTGAGCACCACCGTGCAGCCTGCCGCCAGGGCCGGGGCGAGCTTCCAGGCGCTGGTTACCAGCGGGAAGTTCCACGGCACGATCAAGCCAACCACACCGATCGGTTCCAGCCGCGTACGCGAGGTGAAGCCTGGCACTGCCAAGGGTACTTCGCGGTTGCTCGCCGGCGATTGCTCGGCCAGCGCTGCGTAATAGGTGAAAGTCGCAACGGCGTCATCGAGGTCGACTTCAGCCTCGTGGCGGGGCTTGCCGTTGTTGCGCATCTGCAGGGCGACCAACGCTTCACGACGCGCCGTCAGCTGCTCGGCGAAGCCGTGCAATAGCCGGGCGCGTTCACTTGCCGGGGTGGTTTTCCAGGCAGGCAGCGCCTGTCGCGCGGCGGTAACCGCCAGGTCAACCTGGGCCGTGCTGGCGGCCATCAGCTCGGCGAACGGCACGCCCAGCGCGGGGTCGTGGACGGTGATGCAGTCAGTGCCTTGGCCTTCGACCCAGCAGCCATCGATATAGTGAGAGATGTTCATGGGGGGGATTCCAGTCAGGCCAGTTTGGCGGCAGAGGTTACTGGTTGGGGCGCAGTGCTTTTGCAGCGCACCCAGCGCGGACCATTCGGCCCGTACACGCCAGCAGGTTCAGGGAACAGCCTGAGCAAGCCCAGGTAGAGCAGGGCGGCCACGCCCAGGGTTACCGGCAGGCTGACGTCGATGCCGCCGGCCAGTTCACCCAGCGGGCCGACAAATTGCCCCGGCAGATTGACGAAGCACAGGCCCAGCGCCGCGCTGGGCAGCCAGGCGCCCATGCCGCGCCAGTTCCAGCCATGCAGAAACCAGTAGTGGCCGCCGCGCTGGCCGCGGGTGAACACTTGCAGGTCGTCGGCATGGTAGAAGCCACGGCGGGTGATCAGGCCAAGAATCATGATCACCATCCATGGGCTGGTGCAGGTGATGATCAGCACGGCGAAGGTCGACACGCTCTGCACCAGGTTGAAGGTAAAGCGGCCAAGGAAGATAAAGCCGATTGCTGCCACGCCAATCAGCAAGGTGGCTGCGGCGCGGCTGAGCAGCCGCGGGAACACGCTGGACATGTCCAGCCCGGTGCCATACAGCGCGGTGGTACCGGTCGACATGCCGCCGATTACCGCAATCAGGCACACCGGCAAGAAGAACCAGCTCGGCGAAATCGCCAGCAGGCCGCCGACATAGTTGTTGGCAGCGATGTAGTCAGGCGCCTGGCTGGCGACCAGTGTGGCCGTGCACAGGCCGAACAGAAACGGGATCAAGGTGGCGGCCTGGGCGCCAATCACGGCCAGCATGATCCGCGCTTTTGGCGTTTCGCGCGGGATGTAGCGTGACCAGTCGCCGAGAAACGCACCGAACGACACCGGGTTGCTCATGGCCAGGATCGCCGCGCCGACAAACGCCGCCCAGAAGCCCGCCTGGCCGACATTGACGCTACCCGCGTAGCCCGCGTCGAAGGGCCCGGCGAAGGCGAAGATGCCCAGCAGAAACAGCAGGCTCGAGGCCCACACGGCGATCTTGTTGACCCACAGCATGAAGCGAAAACCGTAGATGCACACCACCAGCACCAGCACCGCGAACAGGCCATAGGCCAGACCCAGAGTCAGGTCGGTTTCCGGCAGCCCGATCAGCCTTTTGGCGCCGCCGACCAAGGCATCGCCGGAGCTCCACACCGACAGGGAAAAGAACGCGACGGCGGTCAGCAATGACAGAAATGAGCCGACAATGCGCCCGTGTACGCCAAAGTGTGCACCGGACGATACAGCGTTGTTGGTGCCATTGAGTGCTCCGAACAGGCCCATGGGCGCAAGGATCACGGCACCGATGCCAACGCCCAGCAGAATCGCCCAGACGCCGACCTGGAATGACAGCCCGAACAGCACCGGGAAGCTGCCGAGCACGGCAGTGGCAAAGGTATTGGCGCCGCCGAAGATCAGGCGGAACAGGTCCAGCGGGGTGGCATGGCGTTGCTCGTCGGGGATTTGCTCGACGCCATTGCTCTCGATACCGGTCGAGTGGCTCATGTTGATGCTCCAGCGCGGTTGTTGTTGGTCGGCGCAAGGCGCGGACGCTTTTGTGGGTGCGTTGGCAGAAGCGGCAGAGCCGCAAGGTGTGCTGCTGGGTCAGGCTGGCGAAACGACCGAGAGATGCTCATGGCACGCCAGCCAGCGGCAGTCGTGACGGCGGAACAGGATGGTCTCGCGCTCGGCCAGTTGTTGTTCTTCACCGTTCACGCTGATGCGCGTGTCGACATCGTGGATGAAGATTGCCAGGTCGCCCTGAAGGGTGATGCTGGCGTTGCTCGATTGGCAATCGAGTACTTTGAAGCCATCGGCCTGCCACTGCTGCCAGAGGGTTTGGTATTGCTGACGCGAGAACAGAGGCTGGGGGAGGGTGTGGAAGACGAAACTGGCGTCTTCGCTGAAGCAGGCGAAGTAGCGCTGGGTGTCGTTGCTGGCAAAGGCGGCTACCAGCTCGGCGGCGGCCTGGCTTACCTGGAGGGTCTGGTCCACTGCGGTGGCCTCACGGTTATTGTGATTATGGTGGGCGGATTTTGCGCAGGGTTTGCGGGGTGAAGAATCTGCTGGGAGAAATAATTAGTTCAGGGATTTGTGAACTGATTCAAGGGGCGGCAGAGCGCCTGCGGTTCCTGTGGGCGCATTTAGCGTACGACAAGCGTCGCGAAGCTGTGGCGCGCCGTCGGTGAACCAAGCACGCTCTGTTCAGATCTGAAACTGGTGTGAACCCTTGACGAAGCTGCTGCGCTGGCTGGCCTTTTGCGGCGATGAAGTCCGTTGTGTCAGTGCAAGTTGGGATCCAGGATTTAGCCCCTCCAACGCGTGGACAGGTGCAGCCTTCAATTCTCACAGTTGGGAGATCATCTCATTTGATGGTTCTTTGACTTTAGGAATCGTCCTATTAAAAGCAGTTGATGGTAACGCTATGGTGGGGCGAGTGTGTGATCTGATGGCGGGTTTTTTCTGCTCGTAAACCAGACCCGGACCAATAAATTTTAGTGGTCCTGCAGTAGGGGTGGTGTGGGGTAATGGGCCGCCAGTAGGTCGCGATAAGTTAAGTTGCGCGGTAGTCGTGGTTGCAAAAAATCTCCGCGTTACAGTGTTTTCTACCAGGCGCAGTTAATGATGATGAGAGCTGTATTTGTTGCGACAGTGGGGTTGACACTATATGGATGCGGTACCATTAATACGGTAATCAGTTCGGATGCAAACGCGATCAGCAAGTTGAGAGTTGCTAAAACCCGATGTGAAGCGATTCCGCAAATCTACAGCGGTGTCTCCTACGACTTGTGTATCCTACATGGTCCGCCTCAGGTAGGTGAACATGACCCTGCGGCTCCGGCACTGATACCCTTGCAAGTACTCGATCTCATACCTTCCGGTATAGCCGATACGCTGTTACTTCCTTACACGATTTATCTTCAACACTCAGAGGGCTCCCTCGACTTATAGGGTGGCCGTCGGCAGTACGCTGTCGCAGAAAGTGGTTCAAGAGGCGCTAAGTTTAAGACTATGTATAGATTCGTTGAACGGCTGGGCAGAGGCGCGTGCGCTTACCTAAAACTCACCCTGCTTGGGATGGTGCTGTTTTCATTTCATGGGGCTGCGCAGGCATTTGTCGAAAATAACATCACGTGTTCGAGCAATGTTCCGGGGCTTAATGATCTAGGGACTGTCGCCCCAGGTGAACGAATCCTGATATCGACCAGTACCAGTTGCAGAATGCTCAGGCGTTTTCCACAGGGCGCTGGCATAAGTTACACCGCTCAGTACGCAAATGGCCTAGGGGATCCTGCATTTTATTTCTTTCAATCGGGGACCTACATGGCCGTTCCTTATGGAGGTCAAGGAACCTTTAGTTCGACATGTGCACTTGGAGGATCGTGTGTTGATCTGCCCGTGGGTACACAGTTTGATCTTAATGTCCAGGCTGGAGGGGTGGCAAAAACTGAGCCAGGGATTTATCATCTGCAAGTCAGTCTTTGGTTTACGTCACGGGCAAACACTAACTATTCCCAGTCGTATTTGGGGCTTGTATATATTTACACCGTTGCCGCACCTGCATGCACTTTGACCTCGCCCAGTGCAGCTAATTTGTACTTCGGTACTGTCTCAAGCGATCAGCTGTCTGGGGCGAGCCAGGTGGCAGATATCTCGTTGTCTTGCCAGTCAGCGACTCGCGCGCAGGCGACCTTGGTGCCTACTCAGTCTGCTGTCACCGGTAAAACTGGGGTTTCTGCTACTACTCTGAGTGGTCTGTCGATGGCGAGTACTTGGGACGATACGCGGACGCCAGTGGCTTTCGGGACGCCGCGATCATTAAACCTCAATGCAGGCAGCAACAGCTTGAGGCTCCGCTTTCAGCCGCAGTTGACCAACCCTGGGTCAGCCCCGTCAGGAAATTTTGCTAGCCAATACACGCTTAATATCACCTACCCCTAACCGAGCGCGATGTTGAGAGGCGCTATAAACTGCGCCACCGCGCCGCGCTTGCGATATCTGACACGTAGTAGACAGCACAGATTGACAGCGCAGCCCTACACAGCGATCTGCTGTGGTCTGCTCAATCGTGCTAGGTGTCTGCCCCGCGCTACGTAGCGATCTACATGGGTTGCGCAACCATCAGCGTTGTTTGGGATTGTAATGTGCATATCTGGGCTCCGTCGCATAAGCGATGACGATCCGCTCAGTGCACACGGCACGCTTTGAGACTCGTCTTATGTTCGTAGTCAGGCCGCTACGGCGATAGTAGCGCCTCCCTGCAGTTGAAACGGAATGTGGCAGGGACTACATAACTTAAATAAGCGAGGCCTCTCATGTCTGTTCGTTCAATCAAATATTCCGCTTTGTCCTGCACCCTGTTGGCTTCACTCATTATGTCTACCGCTCAAGCGGCGGATGGGCAAATTGAGTTCACCGGTGTGGTCAATGACAACGCCTGTACCATCAATAGCCAAAGTGTAACCCAGTCGGTGGATATGGGGCAGGTGCGTATCGCGGACTTCCCTAATACTGTCGGCGCCTTGGCTACCACCGATGGCACACCGTTCAGCATCTCGCTGGAAAACTGCAGCGGCCCAACCATGCGCAATGCGACTGTGAAATTCAGCGGTCAGCCAGCAGCGACTGACGCTACCATTTTGGGCATGGTCGGTAGCAACCAAGTAGCAGGTGTAGGTATCCAGATTGCCGATGCAGTGACTGGTACCAAACTGCCTCTGAATACTGAAAGCACCGCTTACACCTTGCGCCCAGCCAGCAATACTTTCGACTTCACCGCCTCTTATGTCCGCTTGGTCGCAGACACCGTTGGCACCGACGGTGACGTCACTGCCCGTGGTATCGGCACCGGTCGGATCAATGCTGTCGCAACTTTCGATATCACTTATCGATAAGCCCATGTTGTACCAGAGACTCACGATGTCGTGAGCTCTGGTACGAGGATGCCTCACCAGATGAAATATAAATTACTAGTGCTGACGACGGCCGCGTTTTGCTTATCCAGCCTGCTTGCACAGGCGGGAGTAAACGTTGGTGCTACTCGCGTGATTTATCAAGGTAAAGAAAAAGAAGCGAACCTCTCCATCACCAATACGGTGGACGATCACATTCCCTATCTAATCCAGTCCTGGATCAGTGAGTATGGGGAAAATGATCAGGCAACCGAAAAATTTATTGTTACGCCGCCTTTGTTTCGCCTGGATCCTGGTAGTCAGAATGTGCTGAGAATTATCGCTGTGCAGACCAGTCAACTACCGAGCGATAAGGAAAGTTTGTTTTCGGTCAACGTCAAGGCCATCCCTGCTAAGAGTACCGAGCCTGGCAAGGAGAACGTCCTGCAGATCGCAATCAAGACCAGCATCAAGTTATTTTACCGTCCTCAAGGATTACCGGGCAGCTTGATCGAGGCCGCTAAAGGGGTTGTGTGGTCCTCTGACAATGGCCGCCTGAGCTTCGATAATCCTTCGCGCTACAATATTGTGGTGAGCAAGTTGGTAATCAACGGTCGTGAACAAAAGGGCATGCCGGACGTTATCTCACCGGGTCAGCGTAGTTCAGTAAATATCCCTGCCAATGCTGGCGAAAGCATAGTGTTGAGTTATATCAACGAATTCGGCAGTGTGGTTGAAGCACCGGCCACCACTCTGGTTAATCGATAAGTAGACTACTTAGAGGAGCACCTCATGCGTACAGGGCGCACGTGTAACTGGCTGCGCCGAATCCATGTAGTGCGTATGTCTCTGCTTGGTTTCTCTATTATCGCGTCAACCGCTCACGCCGAATTCAGTTTCGATCCGACTTTCCTGGACATCGGTGGTGGTTCTGGCGGGGATGCCGTAGCTGCGCAAGTCACCGCGCTTAGTGAAGGGCAGCTCCCAGGTATTTACCGCGTGGGAGTGGCGGTAAATGGCAAGACCGTTGATGAACGCGATGTCCGCTTTATCAGAGAACAGCCTGATCAGCCCAGGAGCCTGACGGGGCTTTTTCCTTGCTTCTCTATCGAAGCGCTCAAAGAACTGGGTGTTGATGGCGAACGCTTGGCCAAAGCGACCGTCTACGAAGATCAATGCGTGGCATTCAGTGGCTCCTTGGCCGGCGTGACCTATGACTACGCATTCAGTAAACAGTTTTTGGACGTGCAGGTACCGCAGGCGTTCATAGGGGAAGTGCCCTTGGAGGTGCGCCGCCGCCATTGGTCAGACGGTGAGCGCCTGGGCTTCGCCAATTATTCATTCACAGGCAGTCGCCAGGAAACCGACAGCTCCCGCCGACAATCCAATTTTGGCAGCCTGCACAGCGGGATCAATGCGGGCGCTTGGCGTTTCCGGAACTTCTCGACTTATCAAAAAAGCGGATCCAATAGGGGCGAGTGGAAGTCTGTCGACACCTATGTGCAACGTGCGCTGGGCGATACCATGTCAATCGCCACGGTGGGCGACGGAGCGACCAGCAGCGATCTGTTCGACACCATTTCCTATCGAGGTGTGAGTGTCGCCACTGATCTGGATATGCTGCCTGACAGCGCTAGGAACTTTGCGCCGGTCATCAGGGGCATCGCTAATGGTCGATCACTGGTCACTCTGCGCCAGCGTGGCTACGTCATCAGTGAACAGTGGGTACCCTCTGGCCCGTTTGCTCTGAAAAATCTGTATTCAACGCCCAACAATGGCGATATAGAAATCACCATCGAAGGCCCGAATGGCGATCGCCAGGTTTACACCCAATCATTCTCCTCGGTGCCTTACATGCTTCGAGAAGGCCAGCATAGCTATGAACTGACGCTCGGTCAGTACCGCTCTGCCAGCACGACCTCAGACATGCCCAAGCCGACATTTGCACAGGTGAGCTATCGCAGGGGAGTGGCGAGTGGAACCACGTTATTGGCGGGTGGGATTTATAGCGCTGACTATCATTCGGCCCTGTTCGGTGTCGCGCAGGACATTGCTGGATTCGGCGCCGTATCGATGGACGTTACTCACGCAGTGACGCAAGGCATTGGGGATAGCGCCGCGACCGGTCAGTCGTACCGCTTCCGATACTCGAAGTCTATTGAAGCCACCGATACCAGTTTTAGCTTGCTCGGCTACCGCTACTCAACAGCAGGTTATTACAGCTTCAATGAGGCCGTTAATATAAGGGCCGTGAACGCCGCGAACACTGTATACGCCGATGAGGTATTAAACAGCGGTATGCTGGCTTCGGATTACTTTTCAAGTCACATGAAAAGTGCCTTCACAGCCAATATGTCTCAGCAATTTGGGTCCTACGGAGGCCTGTTCGCCAACATCAGTAAAACGCGTTATTGGAACCAGTCGGCTAGCGCTACTTCCGTGCAAATTGGCTACAACTTTAGTGTGGGGAGCGCCTCTTATACGCTCGGCGTCGCCCAGACTCGAGGTGCAGAACAATCCACTAGAAGTATCTCACTTGGCGTCAGTTTGCCTTTGGGGGGTGTGGGCTCTTCGCGGCGTATCAGTGCAGGTGCAAGCGGCGACTCGAGTGGTAACTCCAGCCGTAACGTTTCCATGTCCGACTCGCTCATGGAAGATAATGCGCTGACCTACAGCGTCGGCCTGAACCAACGCCAGGAGCAGGATGATCGGCTGACCGGACATTCAATTTCAGCGCGCTACAACGCTGCCAACGCCATCTGGCACGGGGCCTATAGCTCGGATCAAAAAACCACCCAGATGGATTACGGCGTTGAGGGCGGCCTTGTCGCTTTGAGCGATGCATTTATGTTTACTCAGCCACTGGGTGAAACCAATATCATCGTGGCTACGCCGGGTGCTGCCGGAGTGGGTGTTCGTTCCAGAAAAGGTGTCCGGACCAATCGCTCTGGCTATACCGTCTTGCCTTCTGCCCAACCGTATCGTGGCAACAAGGTGTCGCTCAATACCGACACCTTATCTGACACGACAGATATCACTAATCTGGTTCAGGAAGTCTCCCCGACCCGTGGAGCGTTTGTGAAGGCCAACTTCGAAACGCGCAATGGCAGACGACTGTTGGTCAAGGTGGCGACACGCGATGGCACCTTTGCCCCATTTGCTGCTCAAGCCAAACTTTATGACCAAGACGGTAAATTGATCAGCAGTGCCATGGTCGCAGATCAGGGGCGCGTCTTTCTAACCGGGGTGCCTGATACGTCACGCCTGACCATTGAAGTGGATGCAAAGGACTGGTGCAGCACAACTATTGATCTCGAGCGCTTTTCTTTGAAAGGTGAGGGGATCGAGCAGATCAGCGTGAGCTGCCAGATCATTGAGTCAGGACAGACATAACCCAATCAATCATGATGTCGCTGATGCAGAAAAGTGCCGGCGTCGCGGCTGTAATGCGTGCAGGTATGCCTATTTAAACATCGTTACCTTATTCGCTAATGCTCTGGAGGCATCGACGCATGAAAAAGGCTCTCTCCCTTGCTGCAACTGCTTTACTGTTGTGTTCATCTGCTCAGGCGGCGACCGACACTGTGACGATAAATGTCAGCGGTGCATTAACCCGTCCTCCTTGTACGCTTACCAGCGCGAGAACGTTGACCGCAGACTTCGGCAGTATCGAGTACGACAAAGTCGCCGCCGCAGATGCCATCGATCTGCCTCTCGCCCTTACCTGTCCGCCCAATTCGTCCTTCACTATTGCGGTCACGGCGGCGAGCGCGCTGACCGATACTATTGCATCGGCAGGCCTAGCCAATCTCGGCTACCAGTTGACCTGGAAGGACAACAAAACTCCGATTAACGTCCGGGGCGCTATCAGGAGAATGAGCAATGTTCAGGGTGCTGTTGACCTTGGCATTTCAGCCAAACTGATTGCGCGTGGCGCCCTCACCGAGGGTGATTTTTCAGCCTCGGCAGTGGTGAACATTGTCTATCTTTAACATTATGAGGTCCGCCTTGAAGCTGATAACCACGGGATGTTTGCTCCTGCTTCTTGCTCACCCCAGCCACTGCTATGCCGGTGACTCAAGTGCACTAAACATCGTGGGAAACCTGATCCGGCCGGCGTGCACCACCCTGTTTCCTCTCAACCAGACCGTGGCGCTGCCATCTGTCAGCTTGAAAACGCTTGTGGCCGGTTCTTCCGAATGGTCTGAGGTTCCTTTAGGCTTTCGCTGTGCAGAACAAACCCAGGTCAAGCTGCGATTCGTTCCTGCAGATTTAGCGTATGACAGCATGACGTTGCGAACCAGCCTCGACGGCTTGGGCCTGCAACTACGGTTGATGGATGCGAACCAAGCAGCAACGCCGCTTGCTTTGCGGCTCAATGAAACTGTTGCCTTCAGCGTGTCAGTATCAGGCATCAGTCTGAGCCTCGGCGCACGGCCTGTGATGGTAGGGAGTCAACCTCCAATGGTAGGCAGCTATCAGTCCCATTTGCTGATGGTCATCAGTTATCTGTAATCATTGCCACTGAACCGCTGTTCTGTTGGGGCCGGTTCTAGACCAGCCCACGTCAATCACCTACGCCAAAGTTCTTTGTCTAGGCCCTTGTACCCTTTTTCCAATCTCCCTGCACCGGGCTGCCCCGCAAGACTCGCCACTGGTCAATAGCTTCATCTCATGAAAACTGCCGAGTTTCGATGCAGTAAGTCATCAATGCTTGATCGCTGTCGACATCCAGCTTGCGCATGGCTGAAATCTTCTGCGCGCTCACTGTTTTATTGCTGCGACACAACTGCCGGGCGATGTCGCTGACGGTCAAACCGGTGACGAACAGGCGCAGCACCTCCAGCTCACGTGGCGACAGGCTCTGGAAACGGTCCTCGACCTGGCCAGTGCTGCCCATTACCGAGCGAGCCTCTGGTGCCGGGCTCTTGTAGCGGCGTTGCGAGCTCAGTGCCGTCAACGCCTTCTCGATCTCTTGATGCAGGTGGTTTTTCTGGATCACACCGGCCACGCCCAGCTCCTGCAGGCGTGACAGGATCAGGCTGTTGGAGATCATCGTCAGCACCAGGATCTGCGTCTGCGGGAAGTTGCGCAGCACGTACTCGATCAATTTCAGGCCATCGCCATAGGTGGCATCGCCGGGCATGTTGAAATCGGTGATGAGCAGTTGCGGGCTGTGCTTGCGCAACTGTTCGATCAGTTCACTGGGACTGACCGCCTCACCTACCACCGTGTAACGCCCATCGCGCTGGACGATTTCGCGCACGCCCAGCAAAACTATGGGGTGGTCGTCGGCAATGACGACATTCAATTGAGGCATGTATGAACTCTCTCGGGGTAGATGATGGGCATCGTTGAATTCACTCGCTCAAACACTTCGACACGGCCATCAGACGGGCACACAGGGCCCGAATCTGTTGGACCAGTAATGGCGTGAGCGGGCCGTTGTGCAGTGCTTCCTCCAACTGCTGGCTGAGTTGATAGAGCGTCTGTGCATGGACACTGGCGAGCGCCCCGCTGAGGCTGTGCAGGCGCTGGCGGACAAGGCTGGCATCCATCGCAACGAGGCCTTGTTCGATGTGCGCAATGTCGGCGATCAGGGTCTTCGCCATCAATTCGCGCATAGCGGCAGACAGCTCGATCCAACCTTCCTGATCCTCTTTTGGCGCTGGAGATGGCGGTGGTTGCATCAGGCCGTTGGCCTTTCGGCAGTGCGACATCAGTGCCTGGCGCAGCATGCCCAGGCTCAACGGCTTGACCACCCAGGCGCTCATGCCCATGGCCATGCAGCGCTGACCTTCTTCACGCATCGCGTTGGCGGTGACGCCGATGATCGGCACGGTTACACCCTGTTCGCGCAGCGCTTGGGCCAGTTCATAGCCGTTGAGCCGCGGCATGTTTATGTCGGTAATGACCAGGTCGAAACGCTGGGTGTGCCAAAGCTTGAGGGCGTGCTGACCGTCACGGGCTACGGTGGGATGTGCGCCCAACGCCTCGAGCTGTTCGCGCAGCACCGCCTGACTGACCGGGTTGTCCTCGGCGACCAGCACTTGCACGTTCAGGCAGGGCGCATCCAGGCATGACGGCACCATCGATGTGGGCGCTGCCGGTGGGGGCGTATCCACCACCGGCAGGGTAATGAGCAATGAAAAGCTGCTGCCAAGGCCGGGCTCGCTGACTACGCGCATGGTGCCGCCCATCAGCTCGCTCAACTTTTTGCAGATCGACAGACCCAACCCTGCGCCATTGCCATCCTGGCCAGCCGCCACCTGGAAAAACGGCTTGAACAACTGGTCCATGGCTTTTTCCGGGATGCCGACGCCGGTGTCGGTGACTTGCCATTGCAGCGAGACGCTGTCGGCGCTGCGATCTTGCACTGTCAGGCGCAGACGCACGCGCCCTGAGTCGGTGAACTTGATGGCGTTGCCCAGCAGGTTGTGCAGTATCTGCCGCAGTCTCCCGGCATCGCCGATGATCTGTTTGGGCACTTGCGGATCGACTTCAGCCTCGATGTCCAGGCCTTTGTTGGACGCGGTTGCACTGAAGCCCACCACGGCGTCCTCCACCAACTGGGCGGGATCCAGAGGCGCCTCTTCCAATGGCATCTGCCCCGATTCGATCTTGGACACGTCCAGTACGTTGCTGATCAGTTGGAACAGTACCGTGGAAGAGCCCTGAATGACTTCCAGGTAGTGCCGCTGACGCTCGGTCATGTCGGTGAGCGATAGCAGCTCCAGATTGCCCAGCACGCCATACAGCGGGGTGCGGATTTCGTGGCTCATGGTCGCCAGGAACACAGTCTTGGCTTCGTTGGCGGCGGTGGCGCGGCGGTGCGCCTGATTCAGCATCAGGGTTTCGTCCACGTGTCGGGTGATGTCGTTACAGCCGCACAGGAACACGTCCTGGCCCTCGTAGCGGGCTGCCACGACCACCACCTGCACATAACGACCGCCAACCATCAGGCAGATTTCCCCAGGAGCCTGCTCGCCGTCATGGCTTTCGAGCAGTTGGATCACTGCCGGTGTCGCACCCAGTTGTACGGCGCGTTGATTATCCAGCAGCAGTTTCCGATCACTACGGCGCAGCACGCACAGCCCGACTGGCGCGTTATGCAGCATGAGCCGATTGAACGCCTCATTTTCGAACAGACGCTCCTGAGCACGTTGCGCAGGTATGACAATCCGCGACTTGTACCAGTGGTTTATCCATATCCCGATCAGGATCGCGACGAAGAAGGTCAGCATCAAACCGACAAGTGGCCACTTGGCGTAGCGCAGGAAGTCCTGATAGCTGATCGCATACAGGCCGGTCCAGCGCTCGCCGTTGGGCGAGATCAGCTTGAAGCGCAGTCCTTGCCTACTGAAGCTCAGGCCCAGGGGCGCCGTATCGTCGGCACTCAGCGCGCCCATCACCACCTCGCCGTCGGGCGAGATCAGCGTGAATTGGTTGTAAACAGAGAGCTGCAGCACGCGCTCGAATTCGTCGACCTGGGCTGTATCCACCGCTGCGGCCAGGACCAGCAGACCCTGCTGCTTGCCTGCCGGAAGCAGGGCACTGGCTGCGTCCAGGCCAATCATCGCGACCATGCTGCGGCGGTCCTGATACAGCTGCGCAGGTGCGCGCACCCAGTGAACCCGCTGATCGTTGACAAGCGAAGCGGCCGGTTTCAGTTGCTGCAAGCGGCTGACCACCGTGGCGTAGTGTTCCAGCGGCAGTGGCAAGTGCTGACGTGGCGCATCTGCGGCAGGTATGGCCAGGCTGGCGTCGCCGCCAGGGGCAAGGATGAACAGTTGCGGCGAAGCATAGAACGAGCTGGCCCAGAAGCTGCCGTAGTAATCGGTCATCCGCACGCCCATGGCCAGCGCTCTGCTCTCGTCTTCTTTGCTGAAGCCGGCGCCATGGGCCAGTGAGAACGGCAGCGAAAGTTCGATGCCTCTCGCCTGGAGCAGCACCTGATCACCGAGCGGCTCGGTCTGGGTCACCAACACCGACTGCTCCGAGCGCAACGGGGGTGAATGGTTGTGCCGGTAGCTCGTCGCGACATTGCGCAAAAAGGATTCATGCTCATGGATGATTTCCACAACGCGGGCGAAGTGGAATTCGACACGCTGTTGCTCGGCTTCAAGCAGCCGTGAAACCGCCCAGTAGCAGGTGCTGGTCAGTACCATCAGCAGGCCAGCCATCAGCAACAGGGCTTTGTTCAGGCGCTGGGAACTCAGCGCTAGCGCATCGAGGCGCAGACTCGCATGTTTCATGGATTGTGCTCGGCCAAATTGAGGTAAGAGGACTGATGCAAGACTTAGGCAACAGCGTCGAACGCCCTTAACAGGGCCGCACTTCCATGAGCTGAAACGTTTGACCAGATCATTCTACTAAAGTGCTGGCCGTGGGCCATCCTTCCTCAGTAAAGTCGCTAAATCATCCCTGGCAACCGCTGGGGAAAGGATAAAACCCTGAACGTGGTCGCATCGAACGCGGCGCAGCACCGCCAGTTCAGCTTGGGTTTCGGCCCCTTCGGCTACGGTGGTCAGGCCAAGCTTGCGGCCTAGCTCCGTGATGCTCAGCAATGCCGATGCCAGGCCGTCGTTTTCGCCACAACCCGACACCAGTGAACGGTCGATCTTGAGCTCCGTGAACGGTGTCGACACCAGATTGAAATAGGAGCTGTAGCCTTTGCCGAAGTCATCCTGGGCCAGGCCGAATCCCATCAACCGCAAGCGGCATGCCCCAGCGTAGTAGTTACTGGAGAGCTGGGTGGTCGAGGTTTCGGTCAGCTCGAAAGTGATCTGCCTCGGGTCGGCCTGGTTGACCCGTACCTGGGCCAGCAAGCGGTCGACCAAGTCAGTGTCATCGAGCAAATGAGTGGGCAGATTGATCGACACAGGTAACTGATGCCCCATCCTTGCCCATTGCGCCTGGGCGCCGAGCGTTTGCCCGAGCATGCTGGTCAGCAGCTCGATTTCCAGCTGGGTGTTTTCGATGTCGTCCAGAAAGGCGCCAGGCATCAGCAATCCTTCGGCAGGGTGAACCCAGCGCGCCAAGGCCTCTGCACCGACGATGCCGCCGTCATGCAACGACATCTTTGGTTGGAACCACGCCTGGATTTCACCGCTCTCCAGGGCCTTGGCAAGGGTGCTTCGCGAGCGACAACCACGCGGCCTGCTGCTGAAAATCCGGGCTTGCTCAGTAAGGTCATCAAGGCGTTCACGCAAACTGACGACCTCAGCCTCACGCACCGGTTTTGAAATCAGGCCGGCAACCCGCAGTCCGAGATTCTTCGCCACCTGGCCGGAGCCAACCAGCATGCGTCGCGAAGCTGCGGTCATCAACGCAAGGGCAGGGGGGCGATGCAGTTGGGCCAACTGTTGAATCAGTTGCACGCCATCCATCTGCGGCATCATCAGGTCGGTCAGCAGCAGGTCATAACGACCGCGGGAGAGGCGCTGCAGGGCAGTGGCGCCATCCCAGACCAACTCGACCTCAAACCCGCCTGCCACCTGAAACACGGTTGTCAGGTACTGGTGTTGGAAGGGATGGTCCTCGACTATTAGCACGCGATAGACGTTCAAGGCACGCTTCTCTGATAGGGCTGCAAGCACTGGTAGAGGGCATGCAGCGTGAAGGGTTTGACCAGCAGGTGCTCCATGCCCGCGCCCAGGCAGCGCTCTGCCTCGTCCAGCATGGCATTGGCGGTGGCACCGATGATCGGCACACTGCAACCTTGCGCGCGAAGCTCCCCGGTTAGCTGATAGCCGTTCATGCGGGGCATATTCACGTCGGTCAAGATGATGTCGAAGTCGGCGTCCTGCCATAACGCCAGAGCTTCCAGGCCGTCGCGCGCGAGGACCACGCTGCAGCCCAGTTCTTCGAGCTGGTCACGCAGGATCAGTTGATTGATCACGTTGTCTTCGGCCACCAGCAGGTGCAGATTCAGACGTGTTTCTTGCGCCGCACGCGGCTGCACCGGTGCGTCCTGCACCTCGATGCCCAGCGCCTGGCTGACAGCGCGATTGAGTGCGTGCAAGTTGTTCAGGCCGACTCGCCAGGTGCGCTCGTCGCTCTGCACAATGCCGTGGACGTCCTGCGCAACCACTAGCCGATTGCCGACCCAGTCATCTTTCAAGGCGGTGCTTGCCTGACCGGGACACAGCTCCACCAGCACGGCATCGGCATCGAGTTGGCTGGCGTCCTGGCCGATCAACTGTGCCCGTGCACCCCAGCGGCGGAGCCAGCCTGCGGTATGCTCGGCGAGTTCCTGAACCTGCGAATGTACATAGATGCGTTCGCTCAGCAACGGCCTGGCCCAGGCATGCTGCAGGTTCGCTGTGACTTGCTCGAGCGGCAGCGTGAAGGCAAAGCTGCTGCCCAGCCCAGGCTCGCTGAATACCCGCAGCGAGCCATTCATCAGGTGCACCAGGCGCTTGCAGATGGATAACCCCAGGCCGGTCCCGGCGACGACATTGGCAGTCGGGTTGCTCTGGAAAAATGGCTCGAACAGTTGCCGTTGATCCTGGGTCGGAATGCCCTTGCCGGTGTCGACCACCTGCCACTGCAACATCGCTCGCTCGCCTTCGCGCGATACCAGTTGCAGGCGTACCACGATGCGACCGGTCTCGGTGAACTTGACCGCGTTGCTGAGCAGGTTGCCGAGAATCTGACGAATCCGAGTGACGTCCCCCATCACCTGCTCGGGCAAAGAGGGGTCAATGCAGGCGAACAGCTGTAGCGCTTTGCTCTGGGCGGCGCCGGTGTAGCTCTGGATAACGTCCTGGGTCAGCTCCAGGGGAGAGAAGGTGGTGAGTTCCAGGGCCAGTTGGCCGGCTTCGATCTTCGATACATCCAATACATCGCAGATCAGTTGCAGCAATGATGCTGACGAGCCTTCGATCGCAGTCAGGTAGCCGCGTTGCTGGGCGTCCAGTTGCGTACGCGACAGCAGTTCGAGGGTGGCGAGCACGCCGTACAGCGGCGTACGGATTTCGTGGCTCATGGTTGCCAGGAACAGGGTCTTGGCTTCATTGGCAGCGTCGGCCAGAGTGCGCGCCTGCTGCAGGGCGATTTCAGCGGTTTTGCGTTCGGTGATATCGCTGAACGCGCAGATCAGGACATCTTCACGTTGATAGCGGGTGGGTGCGTAGCTCAGATAAAGATGACGGCCATCTGCCATTTGCAACTCATCGCTGCTGCTACGCAGCAGCTCGGCGCCAAATGCCCGCTCGATCCAGCGATGGCACAGTCGCGTGCGCTCGTCGCCTGTTGCCAACCATTGCGCTGACAGCGGGTTTTCCAGTACCACCGCGCCGTCGCTGCGGCGCAGAACGCACAGGGCAACCGGTGCGATGCGAATGACCGCGCTGCAGAACGCTTCACTTTCAATCAACGCGTCGATTCGCGCAGCTGCCGGCCCGATCAACCGCTGGTTGACACGCCTGACCAACCAGAGCATGAACAATGTGGCCAAGAGGCAGATCAGCAGTGCTGCAGTCAGTGGTGCGGCCAAGGCCGGCAGCAGGGACGACAACTGCACGCTGTAGACAATCTGCCAGTTTGAGTAGTCCAGCCGCTTGCGGATGGTCAACCGCTCCGGCAGCCAGTATCCACCTTCCCAGCCGAAGCTGGCTGCGCTTGGCGCGCTCTGCGCGGAGTTCTCTGCCCCAGGCGGTAGCGGGGTGCTGCTCAAGATCAGTTGGCCGTTGCCGTCCAGCAGTTTGAAGTCGCCCGCTTGCTCGTGCTTGAGGGCCTCGGTCAGATTGGGGCCCGCGACCTCTAGTCCCAGCCAGCCCGACGTCACGTTGCGCTCGTCCATGCGGATAAAGATGTACAACGGTGAGTCCAGCCGCCCGAGATCGGTTAGCCAGAGCTCGTCCTGCGGCGCCCGGCTGTCGTTGACCGAGCGCACCCGCTCCAGCACGCGTGCAGGCACCCGGTCATTGTGGTCGGCAGCGGTGAACAAGCGCTGTACTGCTTCTTCGGGGCTCTGCGGAACGTAGATCAGGCTGACCTGGCTGGAACGCAGATAGTCGAGCATGCGGCGGGTCAGCCACAGGCTCCAGATTTCGTGAGCCTGGCCGAGGATGATATGGATTTCTTCTTCCGGCACGTTGTTGGTTTCAGCCGCAGCAAGCGTCGGCTGCCTGACCGTCGACAATCCCAGTCCCTTGAGCAATGTCTGGCGGCTGACGAAAAAACTTTGAGCATCGAAGACCGCTTCGTTCATGTAACTGCGGCGGGACGATATCTCCTCGTTCAGCGTCACGCGCATGTAGCTGTAAGCGCCGATGTAGACGCCTGCTACCAGGCTGAAGGCCAACAGGCAGAGGAGCCTGCGCGCCGCCTGGGGCGTCGAAAGCGAGGAGTAGGTAGTCTGAATGAGGTGGGCAGGTTTCATCGGCGCCAGCCTAGTTGGCGCCTGTCTTGTTCTGAATAGGACGGATCTCAATCTCCAGTCGGCGGGCGCTGGCCGGATAGCGGGGCGATCCGATCAGAGCATGGTCTGGGTAATCACATAGTGGCCTTGGGTGATTTGCCGGCCTGCGGCGTTCACCAGACTGTACTGCGCAGTGCTTCGGTTCGCTGCCAGGACCCGAATGTGCGCGGCCTGCTCGTTGATTGAGGTTTGCACGCTGAGGCTGTGCGCAACTGCGTCCAGTGGGCAGGAAGCCTTCACGGCCGCCGTGGCTTGGGTCGTCAGTGCGCAGCCACTGCCGACAACACTGCCGGAGAAATGAATGGTGCCGTGCACAGGCGCGTTGACGGCGGCTTGGCATAACGAAGAAAGCGCGGATAGCAAGACCGCTGCAACGTAAAGTCCTTTCATGATTGCGTTCCAATTCGAGGGGGGCAATCGGGTTATCGGCAGGTCCCTCATTTTGCGGATGCTGAATCGTTTTTTCCCGACCAGTGGTCACGATCCCGGGGCGGCCTTCAGCGCCGAACGCAGGCAGTATGCCCTCAGCTGTTTCGAGGCCCTTTTCCCCTGGAGCTCTGAGCAACATGCCTGAGCAGGGCATCTCATCTTTAAGATCCGCCTTATGTCAGGCGCAATCCACCTTGCTCACAATATCCCCCGTCTGGCCCATTCAGGATTGCCGGATCCTCGTCATCATCGAGCTCCCACTACGTCATGTACCAGCCCTGATGCCGCTGCTGTTTAACGGGATGACCTGTTCGGATACTTGAGAGTTACCCATGAACGCTATAGATGACCTTGCTCCACGAATACTTGTCGCAGAAAGCGACCCCTCGGTGCGCGAGACGCTCCGGGAACTGCTGTTGAGCATTCGCGGCGATGCCCATCTGGAAGTTTGTGAGGACGGCGCTCAAGCCCTTGGTGCATTGTCGAACGAGCCGGATGTGATCATTGCAGGGCGAGAGCTGGCGGGTATCAGCGGCCTGGATCTGTTGCGGATCGTGCGAGCCAATAGTGACAGACCACAGCTGCCGTTCATGCTCATGAGCGAGCGTATTGACATCGCCAGCGTGCGCGAAGCGTTGCCGCACAGGCCCACGGCTTACCTGGGTAAACCGCTCAAACTCGGCAGCTTGCGTAAACGCCTGGAGGATCTTCTGCTTGAAGTCGAGCAGCAGATTCGCAGCCCGGCACCGGCATTGCAGCCGGGCGTCAGCCTGTCGGCCTTCCTGACCCAGCGCCGCGCAAGCGCCGATGGCGGCCCGCTGTTTGCCGATGTGAAATTGCCCTTGCTCGATAGGTTGGGTGGCCAGGACGTGGACCTGCACAGGCTTGAGCAGCAGTTGTGCCAGGACCCGCAGCTAACCGCGGTACTGATAGCTGCCGCCAACAGTGCGGCAGCAGACTGTGATGCCTGTGTCCAGACCTTGCCCCAAGCCCTGAACAGACTAGGCAGTGCCCAGAGCCTGAACCTGATCATGGGCCTCGAGCTGAAATCCAGCGCGCGCCTGAGTGATCCACTGCTGGCGCGGCATGCTGAGCACTTTCTGAATCTGTCACTGCAGGTTGCCGAGTTTGCACACACTCTGGCGGGCATATTCAAAGTGGACCAGCAGCGTTGTTATTACGCAGGCCTGCTGCATTGCCTGGGCGACCTTGCGGTAATTCGCAGCCTGCAGGAATGGCGCACGCTGGGTGGCGAACTGGACGACGAACGGGTGCACGCATCGCTCAGCGCGTTTGGCGCGCCATTCGGCTCGGCTTTGCGCGCTCGCTTGCGTCTGCCTTTTCAACTGCGCGAGCTGATTGCCGCGATCTATCATCTGAGGGGCGGCGTGTACGTTCGTGACTGCCTGGTGATGAACCTGGCCGCTCAGCTCGCATGCGCGTCACCCACCCAGAGCAACGCGGCGATCGCCAACAGTACTGCTGGGCGCCTGCTCAAGGTGGATCTGCCGACGCTCGATCTGCTACGTGAACCACACGCAGTGGATTTTCAGAAGCATGCAGGCGTAGCGCGCGAAGAAGGCCCTCCCAGTGACCCGGCGGCAGTGGTGGCCGGGGCATGGGCGGACAATCGTGTTCGGCTGGCCAAGAGGGCGTGATCTTGCCATGTACGGTGGCAGGGAGTGCGCGCGACTCCGAAAGCCTTTTTACACACCATCATCAAGCCAGCTTCTGGAGATAATCTCGCTAGGCTAGGGGGACTGTATGTCGTTGGTTGAAAGCTCTGATGTGATGTATCGGTTGTTGGTACAAAGTGTGGTGGATTACGCGATCTATCTGCTCACGCCCGACGGAGTGGTCGCCAACTGGAATCCCGGCGCGCAGCGTGCCAAAGGTTATGAAGCGCGCGAGATAGTCGGGCAGCATTATTCGATTTTCTTCGCCGAGACGGATCGCACCGCCGGCGTACCGGCAGCCAATCTTGAACACGCGCGCATTTTTGGTCGATTCGAGGATAATTGCTGGCGTGTACGCAAAGATGGCAGCCTGCTGCGCGCCCATGTCGTGATCGAAGCGGTGCGGGACGATGATGGGCTATTGGTCGGGTTTGCGAAGATCACCCGCGACATCTCCGAGCGCCATCGCAATGAGTTGGAAGTGCTGCAGGCCAAACAGTTAGCCGAGCAGTACAGCCTGGAAATGACCAACCTCTCGCAGTTTCTCGACTCTGTGATCGCCAACATCCCCGCCTGCGTCATCGTTCAGGACCTCGCCAGCCGCCGCATTCTGCTGGCCAACAAGCATGCCGATCGGCTTTTTGGCGGGCAGGGTGCGCCTTTGGAGGGGCGCTTGCCGCGGGAGTGTGCGTTAGCGGGCGCGGCTGAGTTTCTCGAAGAGCAGTTGGTGCGAGGTGCCTGCACGGTCAAGGGCTACGCTGCCGAGACCCGCATACAGACGGCCATCGGTTCACGCACATTGAGAAGCCGTGCGCTCCTGAGTCAGAACATGGGCAAGCAGGCAGATTACGTCCTGTTCATCGCCGAGGATGCCACCGATGAGCTTGCCGCGCACGCGCAGATACACCACATGGCCCACCATGATGCGCTCACTGGACTGCCCAACCGCACACTGTTCAACGAGCGCCTCAAGAAGGCGCTCGCTCAGGGAGCAGGCCGCGGCAAGTTCACAGCGACACTGTGCCTGGACCTCGATAACTTCAAGAATATCAACGATTCGTTTGGCCATGCCTTCGGGGACAAGCTGCTGCGAGCTCTGGGCAAGCGCCTGCGCGATGAGCTGCGTGAGGCGGACACGTTAGCTCGGCTGGGTGGTGACGAGTTTGCGGTGGTCCTTGCCGAACTGGATTCTCCAGAGCCTGCCCGGGCTACGGCACAACGTCTGATCGAAGTGATTGAGCCGCCTTTCCATATTGACGGCCACCAGTTTTCCGTCGGCGTGAGCATTGGTATTGCGTGTGCGCCGCAGGACCATGATAGCGCTGAGCAGTTGCTCGGTTTCGCCGACATGGCCCTTTACGAAGCCAAACGCAATGGTCGTAACCGCCATGAAAGCTTCAACGTCGGACTGTATGACGCCGCGCACAAACGGCGCCTGGTCGAAACCGACCTGCGTACGGCATTGCACCTAGGGCAGTTGCAGTTGTACTACCAGCCGATCATGGACCTGCGCAGCAACGTCATCTCTGGCTATGAGGCGCTGATGCGCTGGGAGCACCCGAGCCGCGGCATCATCATGCCAATGGATTTCATTCCTATAGCCGAGGAGACGGGGCTCATCCACGAGCTTGGTGCCCGGGCCTTGAACCTTGCCTGCCAGGAGGCTGTTACCTGGGAGGGGCAGCAGAGCGTGTCGGTCAACTTGTCGCCTGTGCAATTCAAGAATGCCGGGCTTGTGCGCACCGTGGCCCTGGCACTGTCAGACTCCGGGCTGGCGCCGCAACGGCTGGAACTGGAAATCACCGAATCGGTACTGCTGGGTAACAACGACGAAAATGCGCGTGTTCTACGCGAGCTGAAAGACCTTGGGGTAGCGATTGCCCTCGACGATTTTGGCACCGGCTATTCATCGCTGGGTTACCTGCGTGCTTTCCCGTTCGATCGGATCAAGATCGACAAGTCGTTTGTTCACGACATGTGTGAAAGTGCCGAGGCGATGTCGATCATCCGGGCCATTACCGAGCTTTCCAGAAGCTTGATGATCAAGATTACTGCCGAGGGGGTAGAATCTGCCGAGCAGATGGAGCGGCTGGTGGCTGAAGGGTGCTCACACGTACAAGGGTACTTCTGTGGGCGGCCGGCACCGGCCAGCGACCGTATGAAGCAGCTGATCAGAGTGGAGAAGGATTGACCAGGGCAATCCTGGCCACGCCGAGCATGGCGAGGTAAAGCGTTGCCACAGCCTCTTCAGTGCACACAGCCCCCTGAGTGAAGTTCTACTGGGGGTTGCGTGTCAGAGCTGTCCACACAAATGTCGGATAAGCCCCCACTACAACCGTAGGCAAAACCCACTCAGCAGCGGCGATACACCACAGCACTCCAATACCCGCTATTACCGGACGCCTGTGGCACCCAGCCTGCTGCCCGCAACCGCTTGCCAATCAACCGATTCATGATCCCGTGCCCAACCAACAACACCGGCCCACCCTCAGCCATCGACTGCAACCGTCGAGCCCCGTCATCCGCCCGCGCCCCGGCTGCCTTGGCCGACTCAACTCCCGCCGAATAGCCGCACAACCAGAGCACCCGCAGCACAGCCGCCCAGGTAAACGGCGAAAGCTTCGCCAACCGCCCACGGCCACCCGGCAACTGCGCCTCGCAGAACACCGCATCAACCACAGCAGGCTCGACCCCCAGCGCCTGCGCCGAGCTCAGCGCACGCGGCGCGCTGCTGCAGGCAATTACCTGCGCACCAGCCGCCAACTGCACGCTGGCAGCAGGTGCAGGGTCTTGGGTGATGACTGAGCGATCATAGTCTTCGATCCAACCCCGCATGTCACCGAGGGCAACTCGACTGGTCACAGCCAGTTGCGGCTGGCCATGACGCATAAGAATAATCTGCTGTTCCATGCTGCTCTGCTTCCTTGTTGAATTCGCCACAAAAAAAATCCGACGCCAAGGCATCGGATTTTTCACATCAACCTGAAACCAATCAGACGTTGAAGCGGAAGTGCATCACATCGCCGTCTTTGACGATGTAATCCTTACCTTCCAGGCGCCACTTGCCTGCTTCCTTGGCACCGCTCTCACCTTTGAACTGAATGAAGTCGTCATAGGCGACTACTTCAGCACGGATGAAGCCTTTCTCGAAGTCGGTGTGGATCACGCCAGCCGCCTGCGGTGCGGTAGCACCGATGCGCACAGTCCAGGCGCGTACTTCCTGCACACCGGCGGTGAAGTAGGTCTGCAGGTTGAGCAGCTCGTAACCGGCGCGAATCACCCGGTTCAGGCCAGGCTCTTCCAGGCCCAGGGCTTCGAGGAACATGTCCTTCTCTTCGCCGTCATCGAGCTCGGCAATCTCGGCCTCGATCTTGTTGCACACCGGCACCACCACTGCGCCTTCTTCTTCAGCAATCGCGCGCACTACATCCAGGTGCGGATTGTTGTCGAAGCCGTCTTCAGCAACGTTGGCGATGTACATCACCGGCTTGCTGGTCAGCAGATGGAAGCCACGGATCACGGCCTTCTCGTCGTCACCCATGGTCTTCATCAGGCTGCGCGCTGGTTTGCCTTCAGTGAAGTGCGGAATCAGCTTCTCGAGGATGGCCTTCTGCGCTAGGGCCTCCTTGTCACCGCCCTTGGCATTGCGGGTGACTTTCTGCAGTTGCTTCTCGCAGCTGTCGAGGTCGGCGAAGATCAGCTCGAGGTCGATGATCTCGATGTCACGCTTGGGGTCGACGCTGTTGGAGACGTGAATCACGTTCTCGTCTTCGAAGCAGCGCACCACGTGGGCGATGGCGTCGGTCTCGCGGATGTTGGCGAGGAACTTGTTACCCAGGCCTTCACCTTTGGAGGCACCAGCAACCAGGCCGGCGATGTCGACGAACTCCATGGTGGTCGGCAGGATGCGGTTCGGCTTGACGATTTCAGCCAGAGCCGCGAGGCGCGCATCCGGCATCGGCACGATACCGCTGTTCGGCTCGATGGTGCAGAAGGGGAAGTTCTCAGCCGCGATGCCGGACTTGGTCAGCGCGTTGAACAGGGTGGACTTGCCGACGTTGGGCAGGCCGACGATGCCGCAATTGAAACCCATGGAAATTCCCCTCTTGGTGAGATCAGGCCTTCTGGCAGTGCAGCTCGCGCATGGCCTTGGCGAAGTCGCCGGCGAGCACGTCCGGCAGCACGCCGAGGGCAAAGTCGATGCTGGCGTCGAGCTTGTCCTGTTCGGCGCGCGGTGCGCGGCCAAGGACGAAGTTGGAGACCAGCTTGGCGTCACCTGGGTGGCCGATGCCAAGCCGCAGGCGATGGAAGTCGTTCTGGTTGCCGAGTTGCGCGATGATGTCGCGCAGCCCGTTGTGCCCACCGTGGCCGCCACCTCGTTTGAGTTTGGCGACGCCCGGAGGCAAGTCGAGTTCGTCGTGAGCCACCAGAATGGCCTCCGGTTTGATCCGGAAGAAATTGGCCAAGGCCGCCACGGACTGGCCGCTGCGGTTCATGTAGGTGGTGGGGATCAACAGACGAACGTCGTTGCCCTGATGGCTGAATTTTGCCGTCAGGCCGAAATATTTGCGGTCAGCAGTGAGTGAAACCCGCTGGGCGCTGGCAATGCGTTCAACGAAAAGAGCCCCTGCGTTATGCCGGGTCTGTTCGTATTCGGGGCCGGGGTTACCCAGGCCGACGATCAACTGGATGGCGGTCACGTAGGGGCTCTTCCTTGGAGTTGGTGGGTCACAGTGCTGGGCACTGTAACCCGGTCAACACCGGCGCGCCGAGTAGATTACTCAGCAGCGCCTTCTTCAGCGTCAGCAACAACGCGCGGAGCGTGAACGTTGGCAACAGCTTTGTCATCACCGTGGGCCAGAGCTACGAACTCTACGCCTTTAGGAGCTTTCAGGTCCGACAGGTGGATGATGGTGCCGATTTCAGCGTTAGCCAGGTCAACTTCGATGAACTCTGGCAGGTCTTTGGCTTCGCAGGAAACTTCGATCTGAGCTTCAACGTGCGAGATCTCGCCGCCTTTCTTGATCGGTGCTTCTTCGTTGATGAAGTGCACTGGAACCTGAGCGGTCAGTTTCTGGCCAGCGACAACACGGATGAAGTCGGCGTGCATGATGAACTGCTTGACCGGGTGACGCTGCAGAGCCTTGACGATGACGTTCTGCTTGGCGCCGTCAACGTTCAGCTCGATCACGTGGCTGAAGGCAGCTTCGTTTTCGAACAGCTTGGCGATTTCCTTCAGAACGAAGGTCACGGACTCAGCTTCTTTGTTGCCACCGTAGATGACGGCAGGGATGCTCTGCGTGTGACGCAGGCGGCGGCTCGCACCTTTCCCCAGGTCAGTACGCTTGATTGCGTTCAGGGTAAAATCAGTCATTTTGTTTCTCCAAAATAGCCAGCACCCGCAGGCGTTTGCGACCAGCGCCAAACGGGGTGGGCAAAAAAGCCCCGCCCCGACATAAGGGTCGGGGCGGGGCGCTTTTCGTCAACGGGGTTCCGCTTAGCGGAACATCGCGCTGATCGATTCTTCGTTGCTGATGCGGCGGACCGCTTCAGCGACAACCGGTGCAATATCCAACTGGCGGATACGGTCACAGGCTTGAGCAGCGGCCGACAGCGGGATGGTGTTGGTCACCACCAGCTCGTCGAGTACCGACTTCTCGATGTTCTCGATCGCTCGGCCCGACAGAACCGGGTGCGTGCAATAGGCGTAAACCTTGGCAGCGCCGTGTTCTTTCAGAGCCTTGGCCGCGTGGCACAGTGTGCCGGCGGTGTCGACCATGTCGTCTACCAGGATGCAAGTGCGCCCTTCGACGTCGCCGATGATGTGCATCACTTCGGAGTGATTAGCCTTTTCACGGCGTTTGTCGATGATACCCAGATCGACACCCAGCGACTTGGCAACAGCCCGTGCACGCACGACGCCACCGATGTCTGGGGAGACGATCATCAGGTTCTCGAAACGCTGGTCTTCGATATCGTCGACCAATACGGGCGAGCCGTAGATGTTGTCGACCGGGATATCGAAGAAACCCTGGATCTGGTCAGCGTGCAGGTCGACAGTGAGAACACGGTCGATACCCACGACAGTGAGCATGTCAGCGACAACTTTGGCGCTGATGGCTACACGTGCCGAACGCGGACGGCGGTCCTGGCGGGCGTATCCGAAGTAAGGAATCACGGCGGTGATTCGGGAGGCTGAGGAGCGGCGGAAGGCGTCGGCCATCACTACCAGTTCCATCAGATTATCGTTGGTCGGAGCGCAAGTCGGCTGAATGATGAAGACG
>Ga0213829_1000223_pt1 | contig 65938 bp, 55 predicted proteins | sample MC6MC0896MG_FD_180665 | JGI IMG/M metagenome (GOLD analysis project Ga0213829, IMG submission 180665) | Enriched soil aggregate microbial communities from Iowa State University, Ames, United States - MC6-MC0896-MG | ecosystem: Environmental > Terrestrial > Soil > Unclassified | place: USA: Iowa... | reverse complement strand
GTGACTATGGCATGTCATTTTATGATCTCACGCAAGATAGAGGACCGGGAACATCACCAGCCAGACGAGGTCAATGGCATGCCAAAGCGTCGTGATCAGCAGGACGTTTGAAGGAGATGGTCGCCATGCAACCAGCGCCAGAATGAGCGATCCGAACAGAACATGCATGAGATGAAAGCCGGTGATGAGGAAATAAAGCTCAAAGAATGAGCCAGACGTTTCATCGCCCGCAAAGCGGATTTCATGCGAATATTCGACGACTTTGACAGCTACAAACACGAGCCCGAAGAAAGCCGCACATAAGAGCGGGCGTCGAACACTTGTTCCCTCATGACGTCTGCGAACAGCAATTGCTGCCTGCCAGCCACTCATCAGCAGCACAACAGTATTGGCTGCCGCAAGACCGGGGCTAAGATGCGCACGCAATTGCGCAACGCCCTCCACATTGATGATCGACATCACCATGAAGGCAATCAGCAGAATTGCAAAAGTGACGAGCTCACTCCAGACGAGAATCCAAAGCAGAAGATTATCTTCCGGCACCTCATCTGAAATCGTTGCCGCAAAGGCCGTATCTTCTGTTCCAAGCATGCCCTTGCCTAGACCGCACGGTGCTTGCCTTCTTTGCGTTTTGGCAAAGAAAAATCGCCCATGTGGATGCATAGTGAATTTTCATAACAAGGAATGTTTCAATGACGGACGCACAGGTCGGACTTATGATTGCAACCCCCGCAATCATCGTCTTTTCGCTGGTTCTTTATCGGATGGGGGCGCTGCAAGGTGCTGGCACGCTTTCAGCGGTTGCCGCATCCATCGTGATCGCAGCTATTCTCTTTCTGGGGCAGTGAAGCCATGCAAGCCTCTTCAATATTGCACGCAGCCGATGTCAGCCATCTTGAAGCGCATCATGGCGAATTGCTCAACCTATGCCTGCAACTGGAAGAAACCGCCGACGAGCTGGAAATCAGCCGCTCGCCGCAAGATTATCTCAAGCTTGCAGCGCTCATCCCAAAGCTGATCAACGAAACGCATGAGCTTGAAGAGAAAGTGCTTTTTCCCGATTTTGACCAGCAGGCCAATTCGCATTTTGCAAGTGTGATCATCGAGCGCCTGAAAGCCGAACATCGCTGTGATCGGCTTGCTGCAGATGAGCTTGCACAGACATTGACAGCCATTGCTGAAAACAGAAGCACGCACGCACCAGAGACGGTCAGCTACATGATCCGTGGCTTTCTGGAGAGCCTGCGCCGTCACATTCTATCTGAAAAGCTGATGATAGAAGCGCTGCTTGCCGCAAAATCCGAGCAGCGCGAAGTGTTTGGCTAGCCGAGCTGGTTAGCCCCACTCTGCAACACGCGTATTGCTGGCCAATAGGATTTCAGCCACAGCAGAAACGCAGCCGCCCATAAGATAGCCGCTATTGCATAAGGTGGTCCCGGCAATTCTGGGATTACATCCATATCCAGCAAAACCCTGAAGGCAACAGCCAGAACCAGAAGCAAGATCGCAAGCTTTGCCGCGCGCGGCAGACCAAGCGACTGATGTGTGTGCAGCAGACCTGCAATACTGAAGATGGCCAATACGCCAAGCCCCAGCCCGCCCATCAGCGCCACGTGCACGCCTGCAAGCTCCGGTATTGGTGCACCAAGCTTGGCCAAACCACTCAATAACAAGCCAAATCCCGCGAGAGCGGATGAGCCAGCAAGTGCGATGATTTCTGCACGCAAAGCGGCTTTGCCAATGAAGGATTCGCCAACGCGATCCATAAACGCAGCGCCCGCTGCAATCAGCACATAGCCGCATGTTTCAGGCGAGAAACCAAGCAGATCGACAATTACTGCAACAACCACCAGCCCCGGTGCCAAATTGAGCCTGCCGGGATGCGGACGAAACGGTGCTGTCAAGCGGGTCGGATCAAGAACCAGATTGGTGATCGGAACCGTGATGCGCGCCAGCGCAATACCGAGAACCCCCAAAAAGACCAGTCCTGCTATGCGCAGCATATGGCTGGCAAGCTCGATATTCTCGACCAGAAATCCATAGCGCACGACCGCCTCGCATAGCGTCAATGCCAGCACCCAGCCAATGAAGGGAAAGAGCCGATCAGTCCGCTGCGCAATCGTGATGCGAACCATGTAGACAACGAGAAAACCAAGCCAGGCAAGTTCGCAAATAGCACCAATAAGCCCAATGCTGTCAGCGCCTAAAAATCCCACAAGCCGCCCGGTCAGCCACAGTGCTGCGAGGATCAGAAGCGGCCTGCCCTGCAAGCGTTTGGTGTCAGTCCATTCAGGCACAGCCGTCGTGATAAAGCCTATCAGTGCTGCACCAAATGCGCCAAAGATCATTTCATGCGCGTGCCAGAGCGCTGGCGGCGTGGAGCGCGACAGCGGCAGATCAAGTCCAAAAACCAGCACCCATTGAAACGGCCAAAGCGCCGCATAAATGGCCGTCAGCGGAAAGAAAAGCCGAAAGCCTTCATCGGTCAGAACACGCAATAAAGGCTCGCCCGTTGCAGGCCGATCAGCGATAGCCGTCATGGCCGCCTCCGTTCATCGACATCGTCAATATGACGGAAGATCGGATCATGTTTGAGAAAGGCCTGCACGATTGCAAACACCTCTTCATCCGAGCGTTCGCCGGGGGATTGGGGCAGTGTCCGCTCCCCTGCAATGCCATTGCCATCACTATTGAGAACGACGATACGATGCGCGATGCGTACCGCTTCCATAAGATCATGTGTTACAAAAATTGAGGCAAAACGGGTCGTTTGCCCTGCATCGATGATAATATCCTGCATCCGGCGTTTGAGCGCGACATCGAGAGCTGTAAACGGCTCGTCGCAAAACAGAAAATCAGGTTCGATAACCAGTGCGCGCGCAATCGCGACACGCTGCTGCATGCCGCCTGAAAGCTCAGAGGGATATTTATCAAGATCAGCAGGATCAAAAGCAACGCGCATGGCCGCGCGCCTCACCATCTCATCCCGCTCTTTGCGCCGATGACCTGCAAGACGCAAAGGGTATGCGATATTGTCATTGGCTGTCGCCCAGGGCAGCAGGCGCGGCTCCTGAAAAATCATTCCGTGATGACGATAATTGCGATTTACGCGGCCATACCGGGAAGCAACGATCCCCGCCGCAATATGAATGAGCGTGCTTTTGCCACAACCGGATGGTCCAACCAGCGCAACAGTTTCAGCAGAATTTATATCCAGATCAATATGATCAAGCACAGTGCGCCCGAAATAGGCATGTCCAATGCGTTTGAGTTCAAGCACTGTCATCGTTTCACGCCCCATGGCTGCGCCGCAGCGCGCCAGCGCTCAAATTCAGCACGAACCGGATGCACCAAGCCATATTCGATCACGATAAGCGCTGTAACAGCTATCAAAACCCAAGCGAGTGAACCGGCAATATCAAGATTGGCGCGACTGCGTGCCAGTTCGCCACCAATACCGCCGACATTAGCAAGTAGTTCCGCCATCACCGCCACTTTGAAAGCTGATCCGAGCGACACAGCGAGCGCCGGGAAAAGATGCGCTGAAACATGGCGGAGGCTGAGCGTCGTCAGCCTTTTCCACGCACTTGCGCCAAAGGCGCGCGCCATATCATCAAGTTTGCGATCACGCGTCATGATGCCTTCGGCAACAGAGACAAAAATAAGCGGCGATGACGAAACGAGAATGGTCATGGCAACGGTTCCATCCGTTGAGCCAAACCAAATCATTGCAAGCACGATCCACGCGATGGGCGGCACGCCAAGCAGAACCGTTATCAAGGGTCGTGCCAGCCGCAGCACCGCAGGAAAATAACCAGCCGCAAGCCCAAGACCTGCGCCTGCGAGAGCCGCGATCGCAAAACCTTTCAGTGCCCGGCGACTGGTGAGAAATGTCAGCTCCCACGCCTGATGATCGCCTAATATGACAATTGCTGCTTTAAGCGTTGCCAAGGGCGATGGCAGAATAAAATCTCCATAAACTTCATGCCCGACTTGCCAGATTGCAGCCAACAGCATGAGTGCGGCAAGACCTGACCATGCAGACCAGAGAAAGCGTCCAGTGCGTCCGATTCTGTCAGTCCACATGGTGATCATCTTAAAGATAAAAGCCGTTATCCGGCAATTTCCCACCAATAATTGCTGCATCATTTGCAGCTAGGGTTTCCAACATCGTCTCAATCGCTGGCCGTGCTTTGGTTGCGCGTGTTGCACCAAGACGCGACGTTGCAATGGACGCGGCAAGCACCGGCTCTGGAAAATCCAGCGATTGCGCCGCAATGCTTGCAGCCTTTGCCGGATCGGCATTAACACGTTGTGATGCCGCTTCAAGAACAGCCTGTAAGCGGTCTGGAAGTTGGGGATTTTCTGTCATCAGCTTTTGCGTCAGCACCAGTCCCGCTTGCGGCAGGATCGGTGCTTTGCCCGTCACCTCGCCCCAGACTTTTTGCACATCGATGGTGCGGCTGATATTTTTACCAGCGGCTTTGCCCAGCATGATTGCCGCAGAAATTGCCGGTTCAGGGGCCAGCACCGCATCGACCTTACCTGTCAGCAGCATCTGCATTGCCTCGACCGGCGAAGATGTATGTTCAAGCGCGATATCGGTTTCCGGCGACAGCCCGTATTCCAGAAGCAGCCGCTTTAAAACAAGGTCCGGCATATCATTACGAAATGGCACGGCCAGCCGTTTACCTTTAAGCGCCGGGATCGTGGTGAGACTTGCATCGCCTGAAACAATGTAAATAAGACCATCCGTCATTGTGTTGAGCAGCTTGAGCTTCATGCCGCGATTATAGAGATTGGCTGCGACTTGAACCGGCAGAACAACTGCCGACATGGTGCCGGATGTCAGGCCCGCACGCATTTCATCTGGGCTGCGCCAGACCTTGAAACTCGTTTTGCCTGCAAGCCCGGCAAGATCGCCCGATGCCAAAGCCTCGGCCAGAATGATCGAAGGCCCGGCGGGTGGTCCGTAAAGCACCAGCTCTTCCGGTGTAGCAGCCTGCGCAATACCACCCATGACATGGGATGCCAGTAAGCCGGTGGGAATTGCAGCAAGGCCCGCAAGCAATGCGCGGCGCTTCACGGGTGCAGCAAGGATAGCACTCAGCGGTTCATTCATTTTGCACTCCATGAGGCATCAGCTTTCCCCATCATTAGAGCTGTGGTTAAAGCCGATCTTTGATTTGGATCAAAGAAGATAGTTTTGCTCAAGTTTATTACCGGATGATTATTCAGATGACGCAGGCGGGTGCGGGTGCTCGCAACTACAGGGGATATTCATGCATACTGAACGAAGCGCGACAGGGCTGTGCAGCTTTCACAAGGGGCGAATGCTGCAATTAATGACCTCAACCGGGCTGGCTTTATTTGGCGCCTGTGGCTTGGCTCTGGCACAGTCTGCTTCTCCCGGATCATCAATTGTTCTTGACCCCATTATCATTGGTGCAGATGACAATGCGGCACTGAAAAAGCGGTTCGATGCCATGCCGGGCGGCGTTGCGCTTGTCGAACAAAAAGACAGACTGGTTACCGCAAATGAGACGGTTTCACGCGCGTTAAGCTCTGTGCCGGGGGTTGTCGTTCAGAATTTCTTTGGCGGGAATGATCAGCCACGCATTCAAATCCGCGGATCAGGCTTACAGCAAAACCCGGTCGAGCGGGGCATATTGATGCTTCAGGACGGTCTGCCACTCAATCGCGCGGACGGCTCCTATGCGGTTGGTTTTGCCAATCCAAGCCTTGCGGAAACGATAGAGGTCTATCGCGGATATATGGCCAACCGCCTTGGTGCCACAGTCTTGGGCGGCGCGCTTAATTTCGTGTCGCCAACCGGTGCGCAATATCAGAGCGTTGAAGGAACGGTCAGCGGCGGATCATTTGGACAGGCTGGGGTTTCTGCGAAAGCAGGTTTCCAGACGGGCACGATGGATGGCTTGTTTCAGGCAGATTATACGCGTCGGGATGGCTTTCGTGAATATAATGAATCTGAACGTGTAAGTGTCGGCGGCAATGTCGGCTTCGAAGTAACCGACAATGTAAAAACACGCTTCTTCTGGGGCTATACCGATCTCGGTTTTGATGTTGCGGGGCCGCTGACAAAAAGCCAGCTTGAATCCGATCCAAGTCAGGTTCACAGAGGTCCGACAGTAACCCCGAATGGCGCAATCAATCCCGGTCCCAATGTACTTCGTGACAGACCGCGTCGCGACGCAAAACAGCTTCTGATCGGCTCACGCACCACTGCTGAATTTGATGCGCATCTCATCGACGTCGCACTGGGTTACACCTATACGGATGATACATTCCGCTTCCCGATTTCCGCTGGTATCCGTGAAACCAAAGGCGGTGATTTCACCGGCGTCGTACGCTATGCCTACAGCCCTGATGACGCAGCACCTCTGCCGTTATTTGAAACCACTGCACAATATTCTATCGGCTCGGCAGACCGAAATTATTACATCAATCAGTCGGGCGCACAGGGCGCGCAATTTGGAGAAAACAAACTCGATGCCAGCACGCTTTCGCTGCATGCAGGCTTTAATGTACCACTTAACGACACGATCACCGTTTCGCCGGCGATTTCCTATGCCTATGCAACCCGCAAGAATGACGACCGTTACGATCTGTCGACGCGACCAACCATTGCCTATAATCCGGCAAATCCGACAGTGCGATTGCCCAATGGCGCGGTGCCTACGGTGGGAACCAGCTATGACCGCGATTATCAGGGCTGGAGCCCAAGCCTCGGTCTGACTTACAAGCCGGATGATACCAATACATTCTTTGCAGCCGTCAGCCGCAGCTTCGAACCACCAACACATGACGATCTTCTGGCTACAATCAATGGCACGCCCAACAGCAGTGCGGGACGGCCTAATCCCGGTGCGCCTTTCGCCACTGCCGATGCCTTCCGCACACCTGATCTGGATGCCCAGACAGCAACGACAATTGAAGCAGGCTGGCGATCCGAGATGCGCCAGTTTGCATGGGATCTGACGAGTTATTATTCATGGGTCAACAATGAACTCCTGAGCCTGCGCGATGTGACCGGCGCTTCGCTTGGCGCGATCAATGCCGATGATACACGGCATTTCGGCATTGAACTGGGCCTTTCGACACAGATTACCGATCGCATTTCGGGACGCGTTGCCTATACCTATCAGGACTTCCGCTTCCATGACGATCCCCTTCGTGGCGATAACCGCCTCGCCGGTGCACCACAGCAAATCATCAACACCTTGCTGAACTACGAGGTGACGGATCGCTGGACCCTGCAAGGTTCAGTGCAATGGGTGCCAACAAAAACACCTGTCGATAATATGAATACGCTTTATTCCGATCCCTATGCCGTGGTCGATCTGCGCACCGAGGTGAAGATCAGCGATAATCTTTTGTTCTTTGGTGAAGTGACAAATGTCTTTGACGAGAAATATGCAAGCTCAACGCTCATCGTCGATCAGGCGCGGGCTGATCAGGCCGCATTCCTTCCCGGCGACGGCCGCGGCTTCTTCGTCGGCCTGAAAGCCAAGTATTAAGCTCACAAATGCATCCTTTTGCAGCTTTCTGCATGCAAAAGGATGCATAATACTGTTTCTTTCAAATCACGGGTCTGATAGCGCTCTCTTAGGCTGTATGCCTGGAGTGAAAAATGGCTATCGACACACCGCTGAGAACTCTGGTTCGAAATCTTCCTGTCTTTTCAGGCATGGAGGAGACGGGATTCGATAAGCTTCTTGACCAGTCCACGCATAGAACCATTGCGCAAGGGCGCACGGTTTTCCAGCAGGGCGAAGAAGCCAAGCTTTTCTATATTCTGGTGCACGGACGCCTGAAAGTGACGCAGGTCACATCCGACGGGCAGCAGCTCATCGTGCGGGTGGTTAATCCCGGTGATCTGTTTGGTTTTGCCCTGGCACTTGGCCGCAAGGATTATCCCGGCACGCCGCTTGCGCTTGTGGAAAGCAGCGTACTCGCCTGGCCGATGGAACTGATGACCGACTTCATGGCACGCCACCCAACGCTTGCCGTCAAGACCATGCAGATGATCGGAAGTCGTCTGGATGCCGCGCATTCGCGTATTCGCGAAATCTCCACACAGGAAGTCGAGCAGCGCGTAGCCCATGCAATAATCCGGCTTGCACATGAAGCAGGTGTTAAAGAGACCAGCGGCATACGCATCGACTTTCCGGTTTCAAGACAGGACATTGCAGAACTCACCGGCACAACTCTGCATACGGTTTCCCGTATCATCAGCCAATGGCAGGGCAAGGGCTGGGTCGAGGGCGGTCGAAAATCATTGCTGGTGCGCGATGTCAACCGTCTCAAGCACATCGCTGAAGGCGATATCTGAGTTTTATTCTCCACTATTTGAATGTATTTGATCCCAATCAAAGATATGAGCGCCAAGCCGTTCTAAATCTCTATCAGCCTGGTCATTAGGCACCGCTGTGATGTCGCCTGAACCAGCAATGGAGATCAAACAAAATGCGTAAATTTGCAATCGCGCTCGCTGCAGCAAGTCTTAGCCTCATGATGGCCGCGCCCGTACTGGCCGACAATATCGAAGTTCATATGCTCAACAAGGGCGCAGACGGCGCAATGGTTTTCGAACCAAGCTACGTCAAGGCCAACCCCGGCGATACGATTACCTTTATCCCCACCGACAAGGGTCATAATGTCGAGTCAATCAAGGGCATGATTCCCGAAGGTGTTGACGCTTTCAAAAGCAAGATCAACGAAAACTACACTCTGACCGTAACAGCGCCCGGCGCATATCTTGTTAAATGCACACCGCATTATGCAATGGGTATGGTTGCGTTGCTGGTTGTCGGCGACAATCCAGCCAATCTCGAAGAAATCGTCGCAGCCAAAAAGCCAAAGCCTGTTCAGGCACGGCTCGAAAAGGCAATCGCCAGCTCGAAGTAATGAAGGCTGGAATTCACCGGCAAGCGGTCCAGGTCGCGGTGATGATTTAGTATTGAGGATGTCATGAAAGTACAGGAAGGCCTGCTGGCCACCCCCGCAGCGATGCCCTCCGAACGCCGTGGCGCGATAGCGCGCGGCTTCAAAAAGACCGGACCGGCAATTTTAAGCTATGGCTTCCGCCCGTTTTTTCTGGGCGGGGCCGTCTGGGCCGTTATGGCCATGCTGCTCTGGATATTATCGCTCACTTTCGGCATTTCGGTCGGGGGGGCTTATGGCGCTCTGAACTGGCATGCGCATGAAATGGTTTTCGGCTTCTCTTCGGCTGTTCTTGCAGGTTTTCTGCTCACAGCCGTGCCCAACTGGACCGGCAGACTGCCGGTTTCGGGCATACCGCTTGCGATCCTTTTTGCCGCCTGGCTTATTGGCCGCATAGTGTTTCTCAATCCCGATATCACCAATCTCTATCTGGCTGTCGCGATTGAAAGCCTGTTCCTGCCTATGCTGCTTTTCATTTGCGCGCGCGAGATCATTGCCGGACGTCAGTGGAAAAATCTCAAGGTTCTGATTGCTGTAGGCGTGGTCACAATCGCCAATCTAACGTTCCACTATCTGGTCATGACTGGCGGCGATGTTGCAATGGCAAACCGTATCGGGGTCAGCGCCTATGTTCTGTTGATCATGCTGATTGGCGGACGCATTATTCCAAGCTTCACACGCAACTGGCTCAACAAAACCGGATCAACCCGATTTCCGGTTCCATTCAACCGTTACGATGGCCTGTGCATTGTGGTTGCGGCACTGGCTTGCCTTGTGTGGGTGGTGATGCCTGAATCAACGCTCACCGCAGTCCTTGCGATTATCACGGCCGTTCTTCATACGATACGGCTCTATCGCTGGCGCGGCTTGAGCGTAGCACCGGAAAAACTGCTGCTGGTTCTGCATGTGGCCTATGCTTTCGTACCCGCAGGTTTTATCGCAATTGCATGTGCAGCACTTGGGCATCTTAATCCTTACTCGGCGCTTCATGTCATGACAGTTGGCGTCATCGGCGCCATGATGCTCGCGGTGATGACGCGTGCCACACGCGGTCACACAGGCAGACCATTAACGGCAACACCGACAACCCAGATCGCCTATCTTTGCATTATTCTTGCGGCTCTGTTGCGTCCCTTTGCAGAAATGATGCCGAACTTCTTTCATACATTTCTCGCAGCTTCGGCACTCTTCTGGATGTTGGCTTTTGGCCTCTATGTTGTCGAATATTCGCCAATGCTGACACAAAAGCGCAAAGCGACATCTTAAAAAATCTCACGATCAATATGAAAATGCCGGGCTTTTGGCCCGGCATTTCTGATTTGTTTTGCGCATGTCTTTATCCCACTTTTGGGAGACCTGCTTCTAGTCTTCCGTGATCAGGCTGTCTTTGCTGGTATCACGCATCCGCAGATAGACAATCAGCGAGATGCCGATCATGAACGTCACATACCAGTAAAAGCCACGCTCCCAGCCGCCATTCTTGAAGCTCAGCGCAACATACTCAGCCGTTCCGCCAAACAATGTATTTGCAAGAGCATAAGGCAAGGCAACGCCAAGCGCACGGATATGCGCCGGGAAAAGCTCCGCCTTAACGACCGCGTTGATCGAGGTATAACCTGTCACGATAATCAGCGCGCCCATGACGAGAAGACCTGCAACCCATGGGTCGCGCGTCTGCTCAAGCGTCGAGAAGATCGGATAGGTAAACAAAACACCCGCGGCACCAAAGGCAATCATCAGCGGCTTACGGCCAATCTTGTCGGACAGAGCACCGGCAACAGGCTGAAGGCACATGAAGATGAACAGCGTGATCGCGTTGATCTGGCTTGCCACCTCACGGCTGAAACCAGACGTGTTGACGAGGAATTTCTGCATGTAAATCGAATAGGCGTAGAAAGCGAGCGTGCCACCAGCAGTCAGAAGCATGACCAGAGCGGTTTCCTTCGGATGATACTTGAGAAGCGTCCAGAAGCCTGACTTCGGTGCATCTGTTGACTTCGCATTCTTAAAGCTTTCGGTTTCAGCAAGACCACGACGCAGCCAGAAAACAACGACTGCAAGCAATGCACCGATGAAGAACGGAATACGCCAGCCCCATGATTCAAGCGCCGATGTTTCCATTGTTCTTTGCAATACGATGAGCAGCAGAATGGCCAGAAGCTGGCCGGAAATCAGCGTGACATACTGGAACGATGAAAAGAAGCCACGGCGGCTTTTACCGGCCATTTCCGAAAGATAAGTCGCACTCGCGCCATATTCACCACCAACGGACAAGCCCTGCATCAGGCGCGCAAGAACCAGCAGCGCTGGCGCGACAATACCGATGGTTTCATAACCGGGTGTCAGCGCAATGATCAACGAGCCTGCGCACATCAACGTCACGGACAAGGCAAGACCGGCCTTGCGTCCTTTGCGATCCGCATAAATCCCCATGATCCATGCACCGATCGGACGCATGATGAAGCCAACAGCAAAAACCGCAGCAGCACTTAAAAGCTGCGCAGTCTGGCTTTCGGATGGAAAGAAATGCGGTGCGAAATAGAGCGTGAAGGCCGCGTAGACATACCAGTCGAACCACTCGACCAGATTGCCGGTCGATCCACCGATGATGGATTTAAGACGGCTATTGGTGCTTGTCACATCACTCTTTTCAGATGTTATTGAGACCATGCGGTCACTCCTTCAAATCTCTCAGTCTTTGAGGTTTCACCCGTTATGAGCGCGCCTGAACAGTCGCAGGTTCCCGGAGGGGGTAATTGCCTGCGGTCCTGCGTGATTGCACGGATGAGCTCCTCCCTACGAAACTCCCATTTCGAAGTGGTGCTAAAATGCGGGACATGGTTTTTGATCGCCAGTGCAACACACTAAAAACTTTAATCATTTGAATTGGTTGAATTATTCACAATTTCGTCACAATTCCAATAGGCATTTTGTGCAAAATTTTGCGTGACATTCATTGCACAATTGCATAATCCTGCACAAATGAAGATGTCGTCGAAATTCGGCAAAGCCCTGCTGGTCATACTGGCTTTCCTGCTTATCGCGGGCATCTGGACGGCTGCGCGCTCCTGGACCGAGGCAAACGCAATTGACCGGCTCAGCCAGGATGCGACGCTCGTTGCACGGCAGCAAACCCGGCTTATCGACAGTGAACTTGCAAAGTTTCGGCTACTTCCGGTCGTGCTGAAAGAATATAGCGATCTTCACAATGTGCTTTCCGGCGGCTCGCGCGATGCAACATCGCGATTGAACAACAAGCTGGAATTTCTTGCTGACGAGATTGGCTCACCGATCATTTATGTGATCGCGCGCGATGGCACCGTGATTGCCTCATCCAATGCCAACACTCCCGAAAGTTTTGTTGGCCGCAATTATGGGTTCCGCCCGTATTTTCAGGGCGCAATGGATTCAGGTGCCGCGGAATATTACGCCATCGGCGATCTCAGTGGGCGCTTCGGCCTGTTTCTTGCACAGCGTATTGGTGCCGAGGCCAATTCTGCTGGTGTAGTCGTTGTAAAATTTGAGTTTCACCGGCTTGTGCAGACATGGGCGAACGATCCCGGCCAGACATTCGTGGTTGACCCGCGCGGCATCATTCTGGCTTCCACCGACAAGGCTGAAGACCTCCGCTCGTTTCAGCCAATTTCCGCAAACGAGCGCGAAAAAATCAACAAGAGCGGACAGTTCAAACTCGCTGATCTGCAACCGAGCCACTACGCATTCGAACCTGAAAGCATGATGCGCGGCCCCTCAGGGGCAGAATTTCGCACGGTTGGGGAGCCAATAGCCGGAACGGAATTGAGGCTTCTGCATATTGAGGCTATCGCTCCCACAATGCGCGCCGCACAGGATCTGGCAAGGCTCATCACAGTGGCAGCTTTGCTCATCCTCGCCATGCTCGTTGGCGCAGTTTACTGGCGCATGACGCGGGCTGCCCGATTGGCCGCTGACAGGGTAGCACTTGAAACCGCAGTTGCTGAGCGCACAGCGGAGCTTCGTTCTGAAATAACGGAACGTGAGCGCGCAGATAAGCGTTTCCGCAAAGCCCGCGAGGAACTCGCGCAAGCAAACAGGCTTGCATCGCTTGGATCAATTACCGCAGGTCTGGTGCATGAGATCAACCAGCCTGTTGCGACCATTCAGACGCTGTCGGAAAATGCACAGCATCATCTGGCAAAAGGCAAGCTGGACAAGGTTGCAAGCAATCTGAGTACATCTATCGAACTCACTGCCCGCATCGGATCAATCACGCAGGAAATGCGTCGTTTTGCACGACGTGGACATGGTGAACTTAGCCGCGTCCCGCTTGATGAACTGGTGGAAGGCACATTACTTATCATGGGTGATCGCTTTCGCACCGCTGACATTGAGCTTGAAATGCCAAATGGCTGCGATTTCACTGTTCTGGCAAACCGTGTTCGACTGGAGCAGGTTCTGGTCAATCTGTTGCAGAACGCGCTTGATGCAGTCGCAGGGCGATCTGAACCGCGCATTGCACTGATTGTTTCTGAGGCGAATAAACACATATCGCTGATCGTTGCCGACAACGGGCCGGGTATCGATCCGGCGATTGGCGATGAGGTGTTCAGCCCATTTGTGACCGGAAAGCCTGACGGCTTAGGTCTTGGCTTGGGCATAGCGCGCGACATCATGTCGGAACTCGAAGGCACATTGCGCATTGTGCCGTCGCCACTCGGCGGCGCTGCCTTCTCAGCCACAGTAAAGAAAGCAAAACAGCCATGACGGAAGCGCAACCACTCCGCGTCATGCTGGTCGATGACGACGTGGCCTTTCGTACCGCCCTTGCCGATTCTTTCGAAATTGCCGGGCTGGACATAGAGACCTATGGCGACGGTCAATCAGCGCTTGCCAATCTCAACGCTGACTTTCCCGGAATTGTCGTAACTGACATCCGGATGCCGCACATAGACGGACATGCGGTGATGGAGGCCCTGCTCACGCGCGATCCCGAATTGCCGGTGATCCTGATGACCGGCCATGGTGATATTGGCATGGCGGTTGCAGCGCTCAAAAAAGGTGCTTTCGACTTTATTGCCAAGCCTTTTGCCGCTGATCACCTGATTTCTAGCGTGCGGCGCGCACTGGAAATGCGTCGGCTTGTTCTCGAAAACCGTCGCTTGCGCAAGGCCGCAGCAGAGGCTGAACAGGGGTTTCCGCTGTTGGGCGAAACGCCTGTAATGGTGCGCTTGCGCGAAACTATTCGCCAACTTGCAAGCGTCGATGTCGATGTACTGGTGGAAGGCGAGACTGGAACTGGCAAGGAACTGGTTGCGCGTCTTCTGCATCGATGGAGCGCCCGCCATGCCCGTGGTTTTGTTGCAATAGATTGTGCCGCCCTGCCCGACGCCATCGCAGATGACGTGCTGTTTGGCAATCGCATCCAGCGCGGACGTATCATCGATGCGGATCGCGGTACGCTGTTTCTCGATGAGATAGACAGCATGTCGCCAAACCTGCAAGGCAAGCTTTTGCGCGTTGTCGAAGAGCGCGAATTGCCGAGCGTTTCAGGTGAGCCACGTGCGGTTAATCTGCGGATCATTGCTGCCGCAAAGGGGGAGCTCGAAGGCGCGGTTCATGCAGGAAAATTCAGGTCTGATCTGCTTTACAGGTTAGAGACCGTGCGGCTACGCATTCCGCCATTGCGGGAGCGCCGCAAGGATATTGGTCTTCTGTTTGCTTATTTTCTCGACGAGGCCGCAAAACAATTTGGCCAGCCTCGTGCGACCATTGATGCCGCAATAGAAGCGCGGCTTAATGCCGATGAATGGCCGGGCAATGTGCGCGAGCTTCGAAACTTTGCAAAGCAAGTCGTGCTGGGACTGGGGTTTGATCGGTCAAATGAACCGAGCACCCTGCCACTCGCCCAGCAGATGGATCAGTTTGAAACCAAAGTTTTGCAGGACACGCTCACTCGTCTCAACGGCGATGTGGGAGAAGCTGCGGGTATCTTGCAGCTACCGCGTCGCAGCCTTTATGCCCGTCTGCAAAAGCTCAACATCGACGCTTCTTCCTTCCGAAAGAAAGACTGACACCTAAGACGTGACAAGAACAGCTTTTGCTGTGCTGACAACCTCTCGCGTCAAATCGCTTAAATGATCTGCAGCCAGACGGTTCATCTGCCAGTAAAGCGGAATATCCAGTGGCGTATCAGGAATAAGCTCGACAAGCCGCCCCGATTGCAGATGTTCTTTTACGAGTTGCTCCGGATTCATGCCCCAGCCCATGCCCAACAGGCTGGCCTCGATAAAACTCTGCGTGGATGGTAACCAATGGGTAGGATGCGTAATATCACGGCCCATCACCTGCGCAATCCACTGCGATTGCAGCCTGTCTTTTTGGTTGAAAGTCAGCGCGGGTGCCTCGGCCAAAGTGTCTTGCGTCACGCCCTTCGCAAAATAGCGCTCGACAAATTCCGGGCTGGCCGTCGCCCTATAGCGAAGCGCGCCCAGTGAAAGACGTCGGCACCCCTGTATGGGTTTTTCCAGACTTGTGACAGCCGCAAGCACCCTCCCGCGTTGCAGCCATTGCGCCGTATGATCCTGATCATCGACAGCAATATTGAGCAAATAACGGGACTGTTTGGCAAAACCGGACATGGCTTTCACAAACCATGTGCCCAGACTATCGGCATTGGTTGCGATATGAAGCGTGACGCGTTGTTGCGCGTCCTCTTCGAGAACCAGCGATGGCAAATGTCTGAGCAACTCGCTTTCGAGCATGCCAACATTTTCCATGTGGCGACACAGCCATTCGCCTTTTTCGGTCGCGATACACGGATTGCCGCGAACAATCAGCACCACGCCAAGCCGCTCTTCAAGATGCTTGACGCGTTGAGAAACAGCCGAAGGCGTGATGTTGAGTACGATGGCGGCTTTCTCAAAGCTGCCAGTCTGTACAACGGCGGTTACAGCGCGCAGTGCCGGGTAATCGAGCATGGATTAGTTTTTCTTAATCTGAACAAGTCACATTAATTAGCCTAATCATTCTCGATACGATAGCAACTAGCTGAATGATAATTCGGGATTTTTAGCAGTGATCAATAGTTCAGTTTACGCAACCGGCCTTATGATGGGGCTTAGTCTGATTGTGGCAATTGGGGCGCAAAACGCTTTCATTTTGCGACAGGGACTACGCAATCAGCATGTTCTTATGGTCGTATTGGCCTGCGCAATCTCCGATGCGTTTCTCATTGTGCTGGGCGTAACCAGCTTTCAGAAAATCGCGTTACTCATGCCGTGGCTTGACCCGGTCATGCGCTATGGCGGGGCGGCATTTCTTTTCTGGTATGGCGCAAAAAGCCTGTACTCGGCGCTACGATCTTCCGGCGCGCTTGCATCAGCGGAGATAAGCGCTACCAGCCGCACGCAAACACTTGTTACGTGCCTCGCACTCACATGGCTCAATCCACATGTCTATCTCGACACAGTCGTGCTGCTTGGAACAATTTCAACCCGCTTTCCCGGAGAGGAATTTGCCTTTGCAGCCGGAGCAGTGACCGCATCATTCCTGTTTTTCTTCACGCTTGGCTATGGGGCAGCGTGGCTTCGCCCAATCTTTGCTAAACCGTCATCATGGCGCGTACTGGAATTGCTCATTGCAGCGGTCATGTGGCTGATTGCTTTGAAGCTCATCTTTCCAACATGATTGCTACAAAACACTTTGCGAAATCCGGCAGGCTTGGCTACAGCGTCATGAGCATCAACTATTGAGAAGACTTATGCCTGTTCGCCCTCTCGTCAAATATCCTGATCAACGTCTGCGCGAAGTGGCGGAACCTGTCGTCGAATTTGATCAGGCACTGCGCGCGCTCGCAGACGACCTTCTGGATACGATGCGCGCAGCACCCGGCATTGGCATCACGGCACCGCATATCGGTATTAAAAAGCGGCTGGTCGTGCTTGAGCTTTCGAAAGAAACCGGCCCACATATATATGTAAACCCGGAAATACTCTGGGCCTCTGACGAGACAATCAAGCATCAGGAAGGCAGCGTCTCAATGCCTGGCGTAGTGGACGAAGTCGAACGCAACAAACGCATAAAGATTCGTTATCAGGACCTTGATGGCGTTGAACAAACCGAGGAAGCCGAAGGATTGCTTGCCATCTGCCATCAGCACGAAATAGATCAGCTCAACGGCATTTTCTGGATACAACGGCTTTCTCGCCTACGGCGTGAACGGTTGCTCAAGCGGTTTGAAAAACTAAACCGCTAAAGTCTCTTTTTCTCTACGCATTATCCGAAGCAAAAAGCTCACGCACTTTTGTTGGAAATGCTTTAAAAATCAGCGACCTTGCCCCATGCGCTGCGGTTCAAACGTTCAGGCTTATAGGGGTTTGGATCGACGATTGGCTCACGTCCCAAAATAACATCAGCGATCATGTGGCCTGCGCCGGGTCCGATGCCAAAACCGTGCCCGCTGAAACCTGCCGCCAGAATGAAACCCGGAACGGTTTCAATTTCGCCAATTGCCGGAACACCATCCGGCGTGCTGTCAATATAGCCCGCCCAACGGTTTGCAATCGGTGTTTTTGCCAGCTCCGGCAGAAGATCACGCGCTCTTTGATAGGTCAGGCTGATCTGTCCCTCATCCGGTTTAGGATCAAGAATACGATTTCTTTCCATGGGTGTAATCTTGTCGAGCGACCATTTGCTCAGAGTTTCGTGGCCAGAGCACCAGCCCTGAATGCCGCCGGGCGCAAGGCTGCGCCAGCGCCGCGTGAACATCGGTACGAATTCACGACTGAAACGCAATTGCTGCGGTGTCACATCAACGCGCGCGCGTCCGCTGATTGCAAGCGTATATCCACCGTCATGACGGCGGGTAAGCGACACTTGTGACGTATGCAAAGCATCCGGCAAGCCAACAGCACCCGGCGCGACCGACAGGATCGAAGCACGAACGGCTGCCTGCGGAAAACGCACGCCCAACTGATGACAAAACGACGATGCCCATGCACCACCCGCCATCACCACGGTTTTCGTCTGAATTGTGCCTGCTTCGGTCACGACACCACTCACGCGTCCGCCGCTCAGTTCAAGACCGCGCGCCGCGCAATTCTGATGCACTGTACCGCCAGCGGCCATAATACCGCGCGCCACAACGGGCACAGCACGCGAAGGATCGGCAATACCATCGGTCGGTGAGAAAACGCCGCCTTTCCATGCGCGCCCGGTTGCTTTACCGCGCTCGGCGGCTTCGGCGCCGCTTAACATATGTGTCGTAACACCGACAGTTTTGGCAAAATCGCGCCAGCGCGCCCAGCCTGCGATTTCGGCTTCGTCCTGGGAGAGATAAAGCAGACCGCAGCGTCTGAAACCTGGATCTTCACCGGTTTCTTCGGCAATTTTATCCCAGAGATCAAGGCTTTTGGTTGCCATTGGAAGTTCGCGAGCATCGCGGTTTTGCTGGCGACACCAGCCCCAGTTGCGGCTTGACTGTTCGGCTGCGATGCGGCCTTTTTCAACGAGAGCAACCTTCACGCCGCTGCGTGCAAGGTAATAGGCCGTAAACACGCCGACAACGCCACCACCGATGACAACAACGTCAGCCTCTTTGGGCAAGGTCGGGCTGGTTTCGATGTGTAATAGCGGTGCAGACATGTGCGGGGCTCCAGTGTTTCGCATATCCTACTGCCAGCCGCGCCAAGACGTGCATCGGAGTTTGCATTTACACAGAATTTCATATGGTTTGCTGTGGTTGCGACAGGTGATTATTGCGTACAAAGCATGCCTGCTTCGTGTGATCACTGAATATGGAAAACCGTACATGGCACGATTGCAGCTTGAGGCGAAAAAGATAATAATCTGATTTCAGAATACAGCATAAGTGGTTTTGCTATGAAGCTCGACAAAATCGACATAAAAATTCTATCCGAAATGCAGAAAAATGGGCGGATAACCAATGTCGAACTTGCCGAACTCGTCAATCTTTCGCCCAGCCCATGCCTGATGCGGGTGAAAAAACTTCAATCTGAAGGTTATATCACCGGATACTCAGCACAGATCAACGTTTCAAAACTCGGCCAGACGTTGACGGTTTTCACCGAAATCACGCTCAAAAACCATAGGCAGATCGATTTTGCTCGTTTTCTTGCAACAGTTGAGAAGATCGATTCTGTTATAGAATGCCATCTGGTTTCAGGCGGTTACGATTATCTTATGAAATTCGTCACCGCCGGAATTGTCGAGTATCAGACGATCATGGAGCGTCTGATCGATATGGATGTCGGTATCGATAAATATTTCAGCTTCGTCGTGCTCAAATCGCCGATTGTGAAGGCCCATCTGCCGCTTGATGTGATGTTCACCGAGTAAGCAATTAGCTTCTGGTGAACTCACGTATTAGTTCAGGGTCCTGCTGCAAGCCATCGAGCCAGCCGGTGTCGAGCTTCGGCACCGAGGAGAACAAGAGACGCGAATAAGGATGGCTGGCGGTGCTGCCCATCATGGCAGGGCTTAGCTGCTCAACCTTTTTACCGGCATACATGACAACAACTTCGTCACAGATCGCACGCACTGTCGAAAGATCATGGCTGATGAAGAGGTATGACAGCGACAGTTCGCGCTGCAACTCCTTCAAAAGATCGATAATGGCCGCAGCCACAACTGTATCCAGTGCCGAAGTGATTTCATCACAGATAATCATCTTGGGATCAGCGGCCAAGGCGCGTGCAAGATTGATACGCTGCTTCTGACCACCGGAAAGCTCGCCCGGTCTGCGATAACGCATATTGCGCGGTATCCGCACCATATCGAGAAGCTGGTCAATACGCGCTTCGCGGCTTTTGCTGTCCATGCCGTGATAAAAAGTCAGAGGTCGCGCCAGAATATCGGCAATCGACTTGGCAGGGTTAAGCGCGGTATCAGCAAACTGGAAAACAATCTGCAATTCACGCAATTGCTCGCGGGTGCGATAGCGCAGATCACTCTGCATTTCCTTGCCGTCAAACATTATCTTGCCGCGTGCGGCAGGCAGAATACCCGCAATGACGCGCGCAAGCGTAGACTTGCCGCAACCGGATTCGCCGATAATGCCGAGGTTCTGTCCACGTGCCAGCTCAAGGCTGACATTGTTGACCGCAATCATCGCCGGTTCGCCGGATTTACCGACAATGCCGTAACCGGCAAGAACATTATCAACGACCAGAAGCGGCGTGGGCTTTTCAGCTTCTGCGCTTTCAGGCCGCGCATGCAAAACCGGCTCAAAAGCTGCAAGCAGTTCCTGCGTATAAGGATGCTGGGGATTGTGCAGAATATCCTGCGTGAGCCCCACCTCCTGCACTTCGCCGCCTTTAAGCACCACGATGCGGTCAGCAATCTGGGCGACGACAGCAAGGTCATGTGAAACATAAACACCGGCAATATGCTTCTTTTTCATCACCGCCTTGAAGGCGCGCAGCACTTCAATCTGTGTGGTCACATCAAGCGCAGTGGTCGGTTCGTCAAAAATCACCAGTTTAGGATCGCCAATAAGCGCCATCGCCGCTGAAAGTCGCTGCAACTGCCCGCCCGAAACCTGATGCGGATAACGGTCGCCAATCGTTTCAGGATTTGGCAAGGCCAGTGCCTTAAACAGTTCAATCGCCTTTTTGCGCGCTTCTTCCTTCGGCATCAGTTTGTGGATTTTGGTCACTTCGATGACCTGATCCATGATGCGATGTGCAGGATTGAACGACGCAGCCGCACTTTGCGGCACATAAGATACTTCGGTGCCGCGTTTTTTTGAGCGTTTCCGCTCGGAAAGCGTGACGATATTCTGTTTCGCAACGTCGATGCTGCCGCTAACGATCCGGCAACCCGGGCGAGTATAGCCCATCAGCGTCAAAGCAATCGTCGTCTTGCCAGAACCGCTTTCGCCGATAAGGGCAACGATTTCGCCTTCCGCAATTTCAAAGCTCACGTCACGAATAATTTCTACGGTGCGGCCTGAATCGGTCTTTGCATCGACGCGCAGATTTTTGATCTCAACAAGATTGCTCATTCATTCACTCCTGTCGCGGATCTTCTGCGGTAGATTATCGATCAGCAGATTGACGCTGATGGTGAGGCTCGCAATGGCGATAGACGGAAACACAACGGCAGGGGCTGCAAAGGACAGACCGCCAATGTTTTCCTTAACCAATGCGCCCCAATCTGCAAATGGCGGCTGCACACCGAGACCAAGGAACGACATGCTAGACAACAGCAAGACGATAAAGACAAAACGCAGACCGAAATCGGCCAGAACTGGCCCGATGATACCCGGCAGAACTTCCGAGCGGATAAGGTAGCCGATCTTTTCACCACGTGCTCGGGCGACAGTCACATAATCCATGGTGTTGATGTTGATGGCCAATGCACGCGCGAAACGATAGCTTCCGGGCGTGTAGATGACAGCCATGGTGATAACCAGGATCGGAATGGACGAGCCAACACCTGCAACAATCACCAGCGCCAAAATCTTGCTTGGGATGGATGTCAGCGCATCAAGAAAGCGGCTGAGCGCTGAATCAAACCAGCCGCCGATAACCGCAGCGGTCATGCCGAGTGTCACGCCAAAGAAGCACGCCAGAAACACGGCCGCCAACGAAATCCCAACGGTGAAGCGGGCGCCATAGATAATGCGCGAGAGCATGTCACGGCCCAGATAATCGGTGCCGAGCGGGAATTGTGCGCTCATTGGTCCGAAGAAGTCGAAATCGACGATTTCGCCCACCGGATGCGGTGCGATCCACGGCGCAAAAATCGCGACCAGTGCCCAGCCAAGAATAATCAGGAAGGACACGGTGCCGACCAGATTGATCTTGTATCCGAAGCGCGGAGACTTTGATTTTCGCTGACTTGAAACGGAAGCGGTCATGATTATCGCAGCCTCGGGTTGGAAACGATGGCGATGATGTCCGCAATCGTAATGAGCAGGAGATAGCCAAAGCAGAAGATCATCGCGCAGGTCTGGATCAGAGGAAGATCGCGCGTTGCAACCGCGTCGAGCATGAGCTTGGCTATGCCGGGATAATTAAAGATGGTTTCAACAATGATGACGCCGCCAAGCAGATAAGACAGCGAAAGCGCTACCGCATTGACGATTGGACCAAGCGCATTTGGCAGCGCATGAACCATCACCATTCGCGAGCGCGATGCACCTTTGAGAAGCGCCATTTCAACATAAGGCGTATTGAGCGTCTCAAGAACGGCGGCGCGTGTCATGCGGATCATCTGCGCTGAAATCACAAAGCTCAGCGTGATGACCGGCATGGCAAAGACTTTGAGAAGACCGACGAAGGATGTCACTTCATTGGCCATCGACAGCGCAGGGAGCCAGCCAAGATAGACCGCAAACACAATCACCGCGATTGTCGCGACCATGAATTCAGGCACCGAAATGACCGAAATCGTAATGATGGAAACCACACGATCATAAATCGTGCCGCGCATGATGGCCGCCGTTATACCGAGAAACAGTGCAATCGGCACCGAAATTGCGGCGGTAACGCCAGCAAGTTTGAGCGAATTTACCAGTCTGTTGCCGATCAGATCGGCAATCGGCACGTTATTGGCATAGGATACACCAAGATCGCCGGTCAAAAGATTGCCCAGCCAATAGATGAAGCGCAGGAAGGCTGGCTGATCGAGATTCATAGCGTGACGAAGTCCGGCAACAGCCTCCGGCGTTGCCGCCTGCCCCAGAAGAATTTCGGCTACGTCACCGGGCAGCATGGCCGTTGCAAAGAAAATCGTAAACGCAACAATGAGCAGCGTAACGAATGCAACGACGAGGCGTTTGGCGACAAGATTCAGCAAAGACGACTTCATGGTCATGCGCGGCCCGGTATTTGGGGGAAACGATCAGTTCGGGCAGAATTTTAGGTTTTGCCCGAACCACGCTAAAACATTTCCAGCAAAAGTGCGAAGCGGTTTTGCGTAGGATAATGCGTAAAAACAAATAGATAGTGCGGTTCCTATGATTCCGTTTAAACAGGAACCGCTCTATCGAAATTACCTGATGAACAATCAGGCTTCCAGCCAGGCATGCTCGGCAAATGTATAGCCCATCATGCCACCCAGCGGATTTGGCTCAAGACCATTGAGCTTTGGCGAGATCGCATCGACGTTAGACATGAAGACCGGGATGACCGTTCCGGCTTCGTTGGAAATCATACCCTGCATTTCGCCGTAGATTTCCTTACGCTTGGCTTCATCAAGCGAGCCGCGGGCTTCAAGCAGCATCGAATCGAATTTCTCGGACTTGTACTGGCTTTCGTTCCACGGAGCGTCGGACTTGTAGAGCAGCGAGAACAGAATGTCCGGCGTTGGACGCGCATTGATATTGCCGTAATGAACTGCGTCCTTGAGCCAATGGTTCGACCAGTAGCCGTCCGAAGGCACACGATCGATAGCGATTTTTTGACCGATGGTGGATGCGGCCTGCTGCAGAACCATTGCATAATCTAGCGACGACGATGCAGCTTCTGCTGCCGTGATGCGGATTTCCTGACCGAGCACACCGGCCTTTTCAAGCAATGATTTTGCGCGTTCAGGATCGAACTCGCGCTGCTTGAGTTCGGCATTGAAATACTTGCTTGTATCCGGCACCGGATGATCGTTGGCGATCTCGGCCAGACCGCGCAGCACGGACTTTTGGATAACTTCGCGGTTGGTGAGATATTTCAACGCTTCGGCCACACCAGCCTTATCGCCCGGATTCATATCAAGGCGAACATTGAGGTTGGTATAGGTGCCAAGCTTGGAAATGAAGAGCTTTGCAGCCGGATTGTTTTCAAGCACGCGCAGCGAACGCGGGTTGAGGTTCGCACCAAGCTGAATATCACCGGAAAGAACAGCATTCATACGCGCAGATTCATCCGAGATCGCAAAGAATTCGAACGAGTCGAGATGCGGGCCGTTGTTCTTCCAGTAATTTTCGTTGCGCGCAGCCATGGAGCGAACGCCCGGCTGGAATTCCTTACAAACGAACGGACCTGTGCCGTTGCCCTTGGAAAAATCAGTCGTGCCGTCTGCAACGATCATGAAATGATGCAGCGCAAGAATGGTTGGAAGATCGGCATTCGCGCTTTCGAGCGTAATCTCAGCTGTGGTGTCGTCGATCTTCTTGACGCCGGTGATCTGCTTGGCAATTGCATTGACCTTGGAGCCGACAGCCGGATCAAGGTGACGCTGCAGCGAGAATACCACGTCATCTGCAGTCAGTGACTTGCCATCATGGAAGGTTACACCCTTGCGCAGCTTAACGGTCCAGACTTTTGCGTCAGCGCTTTCAACACTTTCAGCAAGTTCCATCTGTGTTTCGCCCTTACCATCAAGGAAGGTCAGGCGATTATAAAATGCGCAGCAGCGCACGTAGTCGGTGGCGTTTGAAGCCTTGGCAGGATCAAGTGTATCGGCAGTGGAGGCGCTAAAACCAGCGGCCTTGATGAAGCCGCCTTTGACCGGCGTCGCAGCATATGCGGAGGTCGCGCGGCCCAGGATAGTCGTGCCAGCCGCAACCGCAACACCACCCATCAGCATCATCTGCAACAATTCACGCCGGGTTGCCCCGCGACGAATTGCATTCTCGATCATCCGGTCGTCAGACGAAGTCCAGTTGTTAATCTTGTCGCTCATAGCAGTTCCCCTTGATTGTAACAGTTACATGGGGTGGGCCGGTTTATTGTCACCGGTTACACCGTGTTCAGAAATTCAGTCGTAACAACGCTGAATTAAAGTGCGAACGAAACAGCATATCGAGTTAAGGAACTGCCCTGCGCCTGACGCGCATTATTCGATCATCCAAACTCAATCCAGTAGATTGCCTTTCGTCTTCACCTTTTGCAGCAATATTAGTTTGTTACGAACATGCGCATTGATTGCGCTGAATTGATGAAGAGCAGCAGCATAATATTGCGAATCTCGCGCGTTAACGAAATTCCGGTTCGCAACTTCATGCCGCTGCCCGCAATGCCTTATCCCTTCATCGCTGCGCGAACGTCTTCATCAGCAAGCGTCTGATCAAGTGTTTTGCGCGTACGATCGATAATCGCATCAATGTCTTCATCGGTGCAGCAGAGCGGCGGCGCATAACCAAGAACGCCATTGGCGAAGGCGCGGATCACGAGACCATTATCCCATGCACGATCAAAAATGCGGCGTGCGGGATCGGCTGCTGCAGGAAGCGGCGTCTTGCGTTCCTTGTCAGTTACCAACTCGATGGCTGCCAGCATACCGCGACCGCGAACATCGCCGACCAGCGGGTGATCTGAAAGCCCGTGCAAGCCTGCCATCAGGCGTTCGCCCGCCTTCCGGCCATTTTCAAGCAAGCCATTTTCATAAAGGCGCAGGCATTCAAGACCGACCGCTGCACTGACTGGATGCGCGGAATAGGTATAACCATGACCAACTGCGGCCTTACCGGCACCATCTGCGATGGTGTTGTAAACATGCTCAGACATGAAGAGCGCGCCCATCGGCACATAGCCGGAGGTCAGTCCCTTGGCGGTCGTGATGAAATCCGGCACGACATCATCTTCGGAACACGCGAAAAGCGGACCCGTACGGCCAAAGCCGGTGATGACTTCATCGGCGATGAACAAAACATCATATTGCTTGCAAAGCGCGTGCATGGCCTTGAGCCAGCCGGTGGGCGGCACAAGCACGCCACCCGAACCCTGAATAGGCTCAACATAAAATGCTGCAACGCGTTCCGCACCCAGCTCTTCGATTTTGGCGCGAAGGGCTGCAACCGACGCATCGATAATCGCCTGTGGATCTGTACCCACCGGATTGCGATAGGCATAATGCGATGGAATTTTATGCTGCCAGTCATATGGCACGCCAAAGCCCGCATGGAACGCAGGAAGTGCGGTCAGACCCGAGCCGGCAGTCGAAGAGCCGTGATAGCCGTATTCAACCGAGATGAACTGGTCTTTCTGCGGCGTACTCTTGGCATGATAATAGTAGCGGATATAGCGGATCGTGCTGTCGATAGCATCGGAACCGCCAAGCGTGAAATAGACGTGATTGAGATCACCGGGCGCGCGCTCCGCCAGTTCCGCCGCAAGACGAATGGCAGGCTCTGAACCCAGACCGAAGTAGCCTGTTGCGTATGGAAGTTCCTGCAACTGCTTGGTGGCTGCTTCAACGATGCTGTCCTGACCATAACCGGCATTGACGCACCAAAGACCAGCGAAACCGTCGAGCAGTGTATGGCCCGAAGCATCGGTAACGGTTGCACCCTTGCCGGACTTCAGAACACGCACGCCAGCGGCTTCGTGACTGCGGAACGATGAAACCGGATGCACCAGATGGGCGCGATCAAGTTCGATCAACGAATTGCTCAGCATGATATTCTCCAAATCAACCTAATGCCTGATTTACAAGCGCATATGTGCGGTATTCACTGCCGCTATTTTCTTGAACTGGCCGAACTGCACGGCGCATTGTTATGCCACCGCCGACATGCACGAGTCCGCGCTCGGTGAGCCAAGGGCCAAGATCTGTCGCAATGTTTGTATCAACGCGAACAAATTCACCTGCATGCTGCGAAAGCAGAAAATCAATCAGTGAACATGCCTCATCGCTGGTCTTTGCAACCACCGGGCCAATAACAACACCACGACCAAAGGGGCGCAGTCCGGCAAAAGCCTCGACCTGATCGTTCTTACGAATGACCGCAAATTGCGCGCTTTCTCTCAAAAACTGCATGATATTTGTACGATTATAGCCGGTTGCCAAATGATCAAGCTCAGCCAAACGCGCAAATTCATCGCTTGCAGCCCAGGAGATACCACCTGGCGCATCAACCTTCGCAGCCAGCCCCTGATGCTGAATAATTTCGCCGTTGGCTACAAAGCCCAGCTTTTCATAAAGTGGCAGACCGTCCTGTGTCGCAACGAGCAGACATGTGCGCCCGCTCGCGGCATCAAGTGCTGCCTGCATCAGCTTGCGACCAAGACCGCGTCCGCGCATGGCTTCATCAACAATAACCATATTGACGGTTGCAACGCCCTCGCCCAACGGCGTGGACATTGCAGTGCCAACGACACGCCCATCTTCAAGGGCAACCACGCCATTGCTGAGTGCCAGCACAAACGCCCAGTCTTCGCGGCGATGCGGCCACCCTGCCTGTTGAGACAAAGCAACAGCGCCATCAATATGATCTGGCGTCATCGTTCCAAGAGTGATTTGCGATGCAGACATGGCTGTTTCCGAGCAGAGTTCTTCATACACTCAAATTAGAATGATGCGCGCAGCAGTTCATCCCGACCAACATCTATATCCAGTCAATTTTCACTGTCCTTCGATACCGCCGCCGCATCTTATGCCGCGCCATATATCGTAGAGCGGCCCAAACCAATCCCCTGTGCCCACATCGATGCATGCCAGACGAAACTCTCTGCCAAAGCTTGATCGAGATACGAAACAATCTGCTTTGCACGGATATGAATGCAGTGATTAGTCCATTCGCCGCTCATTATGATGTATGAGAACGGCACAGCAGTGCCTGCAAGGCTTGGAAGGATCAAATCATGGCCCAGTTTAGACCAAAATACATCACCTTCGATTGCTACGGCACACTGACCAATTTCCAGATGGCGGAAGCCGCACGCGATCTTTATGGCGAGCAGCTTGATGAAGAGCGCATGCAGCAGTTCATCAAGAATTTTGCAGCCTATCGTCTTGATGAAATCCTCGGCGAATGGAAGCCTTATAATGAAGTCGTTCACAATGCGATTGAACGCACCTGCAAGAAAAACAATGTCACGTTCAAGGCAGAAGATGCGCGCACAGTCTATGAACGCGTTCCAACCTGGGGGCCACATGCGGATGTACCAGCCGGCCTTTCCAAGGTCGCCAAGGAAATCCCGCTCGTCATTCTTTCAAACGCTATGAATGAGCAGATCCACCACAATGTCGAAAAGCTCGGCGCGCCATTCCATGCCGTTTATACAGCCCAGCAGGCACAGGCTTACAAGCCACGCTTCAAGGCATTTGAATATATGCTTGACCAGCTCAACGCCAACCCGGAAGACATTCTGCACGTCTCGTCATCATTCCGTTATGATCTGATGTCGGCTCATGATCTCGGCATAAAGAACAAGGTCTGGGTCAATCGTGGTCACGAGCCAGCAAATCCTTATTACGGCTATACCGAAATCAAGGATATTTCCGGCCTCGCAGGCGTCGTCGGTCTGTAATTAGTTGTTTGACGCGCATTTTTCCCGAAAACAACTGCTCGGTTTTCGGGAAGCGCTCTAATCGGAACCAAGCAAGATGCAATTCAAGCCTTACTGGCACGACACGACACCGCCTTTCACGCTTGCGGAAAAGAACCCGCCGGAAGGGCATTATGATGTTGCCATCATCGGCGGAGGCTTCACCGGCCTTTCGGCTGCATTGCATCTTGCCAAAGCGGGTAGCCGCGTTGCCGTTTTTGAAACTGGGCTTGTTGGCTCTGGCGCTTCGGGACGCAACGGGGGCCATCTCAACAATGGTCTTGCACACAGCTTTATCGCTGCAAAACAACACCTTGGCGCAGAACGTGCCAAGGCACTCTACAAAGCCTTTGATGATTCCGTCGATACAATCGAGCGCATCGTGCGAGAGGAAAATATCGATTGTTCATTCCGACGTGCAGGCAAACTGAAACTGGCTTCCAAGCCGGCCCACTTCGATGGCCTTGCTCGCAATTTCGAAGCAATTCATGCGGAGGTCGATCCCGACACGGCGCTTTTACGCCGTGATCAGCTGATGGGTGAAGTCGGCTCGAATGATTTCCATGGTGCCATGCTTTCCAAGAAAAGCGCCATGATGCACATGGGACGCTATGTGACAGGCTTAGCTGCCGCAGCAGTCCGCACCGGCGCGATTATCTTCGAGAACACCACGGTCCAGGAGCGTAAAAAACTCGGTAGCAAGCACCAGATTGTGACATCACGCGGCACTGTGACCGCTGACAATGTCATTCTGGCAACCGGTGCCTACACGACAGACAGCTTCTCCTATTTCCGCAAGCGCATTATCCCGGTTGGCAGCTTTATCATTGCCACCCGACCACTGACCGAGAGCGAAATTGCCGCCACCATGCCCGGCAACCGTACCTATGTAACGTCGATGAATATCGGCAATTATTTCCGGCTTGCACCCGATAATCGCATGATTTTCGGCGGTCGTGCGCGTTTTTCGACCACCTCGGACCAGCGATCAGACAATAAAAGCGGCGCAATTTTGCGTGACAGCCTCGTCAAGATTTTCCCGCATCTCGCCAATGTCGAAATCGATTATTGCTGGGGTGGTCTCGTCGATATGACACAGGATCGCTATCCACGCGCTGGTTTCGCGGATGGTGTGTGGTATGCAATGGGTTATTCTGGGCACGGCGCACAGATGTCCACCCAAATGGGCATTTATCTTGCCGACGCGATCCTCGGACGCGGCGACAACAATCCGATTTCCGGTCTCGATTGGCCAACCATTCCGGGCTATTCCGGCAAGCCATGGTTTCTGCCGATGGTCGGCTTCTACTACAAGATGCTCGACAAATTTCAGTAAATTCAAGACGTAAAAAAGGGCGGTTAAACCGCCCTTTTTTATTCTCACAGCCCGCCGACATGCAGCGTTTTGATTTCCAGATATTCATCAATGCCGAGCTTTGATCCTTCACGGCCAAGCCCCGATTGCTTGACACCGCCAAAGGGTGCGACTTCCGTGGAGATCGCGCCCGTATTGAGGCCCACCATACCGAACTCGAGCGCTTCTGCCACACGCCATGACCGCTTGAGGTTTTCGGTAAAGAAATAAGCCGCGAGACCAAATGGCGTTCCGTTTGCAATTTCAATCGCTTCCTCTTCCGTTTCAAAGCGGAAAAGCGGTGCAACGGGTCCAAACGTTTCTTCGGATGCGAGAAGCATATCGGTTGTTGCGTCACCCAGCACGATCGGCCGCGCATATTGGCGACCTTCCGGCATTGTCTCGCTTTGCGCGAGAATTTTTGCGCCACGTCCCAAAGCATCGCTCACATGACGCTCGATCTTTTCGATCGCAGCATGATTGATCATCGGACCAATCGCAACGCCTTCCTCGGTGCCAACGCCCACTTTCATCTGCGCAACGCGGCTTGAAAGCTTGGATGCGAAGGCATCATAAATGCCGGACTGCACCAGAATGCGGTTTGAGCAAACGCATGTCTGTCCACCATTACGGAATTTAGAGGCGATAGCGCCTTCAACCGCCTGATCCAAATCAGCATCGTCAAACACGATGAATGGCGCATTGCCGCCAAGCTCTAAGCTCAATCGCTTTATGCTGTCGGCAGCGCCCTTCATCAAAAGCGAACCCACGCGCGTCGAGCCGGTAAAGGAAATCTTGCGCACAGTTTCATTCGCCATTAGCTCATTGCCGATCTCTGTCGGCATGCCTGTGACAATATTGATGACACCGGCAGGAATTCCTGCCCGCTCCGCAAGCACGCCAAGCGCTAAGGCAGAAAACGGCGTGAACTCCGAAGGCTTGATAACGACAGTACAGCCAGCCGCAAGTGCCGGTGCTACTTTTCGCGTAATCATCGCATTGGGGAAATTCCACGGCGTGATGATAGCACAGACACCGACCGCTTCTTTAAGCACAAGAATGCGACGATCTGCGGCAGGCGAAGGAATGCTGCCGCCATCAATGCGGCGTGCTTCTTCTGCAAACCACTTCACAAAAGATGCGCCATAACGAATTTCGCCGAGCGCTTCATTGAGCGGCTTGCCCTGTTCCAGCGTCAACAGCAGAGCAAGGTCCTGCTCATGCTCGACCATCAGCGCAAACCAGCGTTCAAGCAAAGCTGCACGCTCGGCGTGCGTTTTCTTTTTCCACGGCTTGAAAGCAGCTGCGGCCGCGTCGATTGCCGCGCGGGTTTCCGTGCCCCCCATATCAGGGATCGTGCCCAAAGTGCTAAGACTTGCCGGATTGGTGACATCCACAGTCGCGGTGGAAGCGGCATCCTGCCAGACACCGCCAATGAGACCCTGCTGCCTGAAAAGGCTCTGATCTTTTAACATATTTATGTTCCCTTATTACCCAAGTGCAGCAAGCACAGCCTGCGTAATCGCATCTGTATTGTCTTTGCCCGCAACCGTTCCAATACCTTGCGCCGTGGCCGTTTCAATTGCCGCCATCACATCTTTTGCGGCCTGATGCTCGCCAAGATGCTCAAGCATCATTGCGCCAGACCAGATAGCTGCAATCGGATTGGCAATACCAAGATGTGCAATATCGGGCGCAGAGCCGTGAACCGGCTCAAACATCGAAGGGGCTGAACGATCCGGGTTGATATTGGCAGAAGCCGCATAGCCAAGGCCGCCCTGAATGGCAGCACCCAGATCAGTCAGAATATCGCCAAAGAGATTGGAGGCCACGATAACATCGAGGCTTTCGGGTGCCATCACCATGCGTGCCGCCATGGCATCGATATGGTAATGGGAAACCTCAACATCGGGATATTCCTTGGCAACATCTTTTGTCACCTCATCCCAGAAAACCATGGAATATTTCTGCGCATTGGATTTCGTCACTGACGCCAGCTTCTTGCGACGCAAACGCGCTTGCTCAAAACCAAATCGTATAATGCGCTCAACACCGGTGCGGGTGAAAATCGCAGTTTCGACGGCAACTTCGTCCTTGGTGCCCGAATGCACGCGCCCACCGGCACCCGAATATTCGCCTTCTGTGTTTTCGCGAATACAAAGAATATCAAAGGCTTCGGAGCGAAGCGGGCCGGTCACCCCCGGCAAAAGACGGTGCGGACGGATATTGGCATATTGCACGAAAGCCTTGCGGATCGGCAGAAGCAGACCATGCAGCGAGACGGAATCCGGCACTTCCGCAGGCCAGCCGACAGCGCCGAGATAAATCGCATCGAACTTGCGCAAGGTTTCAATGCCATCTGCTGGCATCATGGAGCCTGTTTCATGATAATGTACGCAGGACCACGGAAAGCTTGTGCCTTCAAGTGTAAAGCCATTGCGCTTTGCCGTTTGTTGTAACACCTGCCACGTTGCATCGGTTACATTCTTGCCAATACCGTCACCCGGGATCAAAGCAATCGAATAAGTTGTCATCAAGAATTCCCTCTAGAGATCGATAAGCACGCTTTTGGATTTGCGATTTGCGAGATAGGCTTCGCGTCCGAGATCCTTGCCAATACCAGAGCTTTTATAGCCGCCAGTTGGCAGGATATGATCGCGCGAGCGGCCATAGCGGTTGACCCAGATGGTTCCTGCCTGCAAAGCCTTGGTGACACGGATTGCGCGCGACAGATCCCGCGTGAAAAGACCCGCTGCAAGCCCATAAATCGGGTGATCAGCAAGGGCGAGCGCCTCTTCCTCGTGTTTGAAAGTCTGCATTGTCAGAACAGGACCGAATATTTCCTCGGTCACGGCAGGCGAGTTTTCATCGACACCGCGAAGCAGTGTAGGCTCATAATAATAGCCCTCGCGATCCATCCGCTTGCCGCCCACAACACTATGTGCGCCGAGCTTGACTGCCTTCTGCACAATCTCATCAATACGGCAAATCTGACGTTCGGAAATGATCGGCGAATATTGCGTGTTCTCGTCCCATGTAACGCCCGGCTTGATATTGGCCATATGCCGCGCAATCGCTTCGCTCAGCGCATCGGCAATTTCTTCTGCAACGATCAGACGCGATCCAGCAACGCAAGCCTGTCCGGCATTGCTCAAAATTCCACGCGTGATGGCAGAAGCGGCCAGTTCAAGATCGGCATCAGCAAACACAACTTGTGGGCTTTTGCCGCCAAGTTCCAGCGTCATGGGTTTAACACCGGTACGCGCAATATTCTGCATGATTGCAGCGCCTGCTGCCGTCGATCCTGTAAAGCTGACCTTGGAAATGTCCGGGTGCCCTGTAATGGCATTTCCGGTCGTCGGACCATCACCCAATACGATATTAATAAGGCCTTCGGGAATACCCGCTTTAACTGCAAGTTCCGCGATATAGAGTGTAGTGAAAGGCGTTATCTCTGAAGGCTTAAGAACAACAGCATTGCCTGCCGCCAGTGCCGGTCCAAGCTTCCAGCCCGCCATCGAGATTGGGAAGTTCCAGGGTGTAATGGCACCGATCACACCATAGGGCTCACTCAGTGTCATGCCAAATGTGTTGGCGCTCGTCGGAACGACTTCGCTGCCTTCCTTATCGGCAAATTCGGCAAAGAAGCGGATTTGTTCGGCGGTAACTGCGATGTCGCCTTCGATGAGATGCGCAATCGGTCGGGTTGAAGAAACCGCTTCCATACGCGCCAGCGTCAGTGCTTCCTGCTCGATCAGGTCAGCCCATCGATGCAGCGCATTCAACCGCTCGCGTGGCCGCGTATCGGCCCATCCGCTCGATTTCAGCGCAGCCTTGGCATTCTGTACTGCGCGATCAACCAGTGCGTCATCAGCTATCGGGCAATCACCATAGGCCTTGCCATCGGAAGGCCTGCGCATTTCAAGGCCACCTGTGGCATCCACGCGCCCCCCACCGATATAATGATAAAACGGGAGTTCAAGCGTTTCTGGATCGAAGCTTAAAGTCATGGCGCACCTCGTACTTTCTTTGGGAAAAGTATAGTGCCGCAGGCGCCGCATTTTTGATCAAGAATAGCCCACCTGACGGTTTTCAATCGCGTCAGGCGGGCTTTATGCGGCGGATTATTCTGACCTATTCGTAAACGCAGAGGTAAATCTTGCGCACGGTTTCAATCGTACGCCAGACACCAACAAAGCCCGGCTTCATGACAAAGCTGTCGCCGGCGCGATAGGTTTTGGTTTCACCGTCTTTTTCTTCGATTTCAACAAGACCGGAAAGGATGTGGCAAAACTCAAGCGTCGTCCCCTTGATGGAATGGGTCTCGCCCGGCGTTGCTTCCCATACACCGGTCAGAACCTTATCGTTCTTCGAAGCATCCTGCGCCCATGTCTTGAACGATGGCGTGCCAGAGATAAGACGATCTTCGGTTGGCAGCGCTTCTTTCGGTGCAAAATCAGGATTTGGATCGATGGTAATCAGAAGTGACATAGCATTCCCCTTTGGGTTAATAACCAAGTGTGCGATCGATCAGGCCGATCAGTTCTTCTCCAGCGAGATGACGCTGAATATTTTCGATAACGGATTTTGCAGCCGTATGCGGTTGCGTAACGGACGCGATATGCGGTGTGATAAGCACTTTCGGGTGCGACCAGAGCGTATGCCCCGCAGGAAGTGGTTCGGGATCGGTCACATCCAGCATCGCCGCTGCTAGATGGCCGCTATCGAGCGCCTCGATGAGTGCATTCTGATCAAGCTGCGGCCCACGGCCTGTGTGCAGCAATCGCGCACCCTTTGGCAGCAAGGCAAACAGGTCGGCATTCAGAATACCGCGCGTTTCATCCGTCAGCGGCAGAAGACAGATCAGAATATCAGTTTGACGAAGGAAGCTCGCAAACTGATCCTCACCGTAAAAACACTCAACGCCTTCAATCTCTTTCCGGCTGCGGCTCCAGCCGGACAGCGGAAACTGAAATGGAAGCAGCCTTTCAATGGCAGCTTGTGCGAGCATGCCCAGCCCTAAGAAACCAACCCGGCGTTCACTAGCCTGTAGCGTCGCAAGCGCACGCCATTCGTGCTTTTTTTGTTGTTCACGATAAGCAATCGCTTCGCGATGGAGCGTTAGTACGCCAAGCGCCACATATTCCTGCATCATACGAATGATGCCATCCTCGACCATACGCACGAGCTTGACATGCGCAGGTACAGTTCCCGGTTTGAATTGATCGACGCCAGCTCCAATCGAGAAAAGAATTTCCAGATTGCGATAACGCGCAATGTCATCGGGTGCTACCCAACTGATCAGATAACGGATTTTGTCGGGATCAACATCCTCACCCGCCTGATAAAACTCGACATCAGGAAGCGCTTTCGCAAAGGCTTCACGAAAAACAGCACCGCGTGCGGCATCGGAATTGAAGAGAAACGCCATGAAATTCTGCAGCCAGTTCTTGTTTATGTGCTCAGGCGCGCGCCAAGATCTTCGATCATCTTCTGGCACGCATGAAGTTCGTTGATTTCGATATATTCATTGGGGCGATGTGCGCGCCCAATATCTCCGGGGCCGCAGATGATCGCATCTATACCCGCCTGCTGGAAAAGCCCGGCTTCAGTGCCATAGCTTACCGCAGCCAACGTTTCCTGCCCCGTCAATTCCACCATCAATTGTGAGAGCGCACTATCGCCTGCAAGCGATAAGGCAGGATAAGCACTCAATTCATGCCAATGGACTTCAAATCCATCCGCACGCAGAGAAAGCAATTGTTGTTTCACTGGTTCAAGCAAAGCGATGGGGGATATGCCAGAAATTGTACGCACCTCAATATCGGCTGTGCAGCGATCCGGTATGATATTCACTGCTTGTCCGCCAGATACGACACCAAATTGTAAGGACGAGTAAGGCGGCTCGAAACTGTTGTCGAAAGGCCCGCCTTCCAGCGTCTTTCCGTAGATAGAAGCCTGCGCAATGACATGTGCCATGGCATGAACGGCATTCAGTCCCAGATCGGGTCGCGATGAATGCCCAGAACGCCCGATGACCTCAAGCCGCGCTGCCGCCTTGCCTTTATGCGCTCGCACAGCCTGCATACGGCTCGGTTCGCCAATAATCGCGCCAAGCGGCTTCGCGCAAAGGTCTGGAAGCGCTGCAAGCATATGCGGCACACCACGGCAGCCCGCCTCCTCATCATAGGAAAACGCCAGATGAACCGGGCGCTGCAATTGAACGGATGCAAATTTGGGCAGTGTCGCTAAAGCGCATGCCAGAAAGCCCTTCATGTCGGTTGTACCGCGACCGTAAAGTTTTTCGCCGTCGTTATGGAGTTTGAATGGATCGGTGGACCATTCTGCCTCTCCGGCAGGAACCACATCCGTATGACCAGAAAGGACATAGCCGGGAACATCGCGCGGACCAATTGTTATGAACAGGTTTGCCCTGTCGCCTTCTGGCCCGGGAAGTATATCAACGTGTGCACCATTTGCTTTCGCATAGACGCTTATCCAGCCGACAATCGCGTCATTGGGAGTACCCACGACAGAAGGAAAACCGATTAATGCTGCGAGAATTTCTTCGACGTTCATGAATACCACATGCGAAAACAATCTTCGGGACTTTTATCAGCATAAAGGCTTAGCGAAGGGTTCCATGCCGAATAAGACGTGGCTTTGAACAAAGATTGCGAATTGACCCCGCCAAGAAGCAAATCCTGCGGCCTCCGACATGAGAAGATGCGGCAAAATACGTCTGCCAGACGGATTGCATTCGTTGGCAGGATCAAAAACACTGCATATTGCAGGCTTGGGTATTGGGTTAGGACGCTGATATGCAGAATTCAGTGCGACTGAAATCATTTGAATTGATGGCTCAGGACATCAAAGACGTCGATGTCAGCCTGCTGCACGGATTATCAATGGGGGTTCGCTGGCCACATCGTCCCAATGACTGGGAGCACATTCTACAAACGGGTCAGGGTATTGTGGCAGTCGATGGAATTGGCCGGGTTTTTGGCAGTGCAATGTGGTTTCCATACGGGGACGACTTTGCGACAATCGGTATGGTGATTACGTCTCCACGCGCTCAGGCGCAGGGAAATGGGCGCTGGCTGATGGATCAGGTGCTGGAACGTTGCAGCGATCGAAATCTCAGCCTGAACGCAACCCATGCCGCCTACAGTCTTTACATTGCGCTCGGGTTCAAGAATGAAGCGACCGTCTATCAATGTCAGGGTGAAACCGCACTGACGCTTCCGGAAATTCCCTCTCCGCATGGCGAGGTTGTTCATCTTTTGCAAAGCGAATTTGAAACGCTGGCAACACTCGACACTCTGGCATTTGGCGTTAACCGCGCCGATCTGCTCAAACTCTTGTCCGAAAAAGCTGAAATTTGTGGCTTGAAACGCAATGGCAAACTGGTCGGCTATTCCTTCTGTCGCGAATTCGGGCGAGGCAAGGTTATCGGACCCATCGTTGCAAGTAATGACCAGGATGCGATCCAGCTCACTGCAATTCATCTGAAAAACCTCAAGGGGAAATTTGCGCGTGTCGATACACGCGAGACGCAAGGTCCTTTTGCAGATTACCTTGCTCAATGCCGGCTTGGCGTTTTCAGCACCGTCACGACAATGTCGAGAGGAAAGCAGTTTTTAAAAAGAAAAGACGACGAGCCATGGATATATGGACTTGCAGCTCACGGGTGGGGTTAAGAAACTTCAGAGGTCTTAAAATATAAACATAAACAGTTGAGTTCCAGCAAAGCTTAATATCTAACTATATTATTATTAAGAGCCTGAATCAAAAAGCGACATGTGCGCGCGAAAATGGTGATTTTCGAGTACCGGAGCGCAGTGTACTTAAAGGTACATGAGCACTGGAACGCAGGAAATTGCCATTTACAGCCGCTCATGGCGACTTTCGGAACAGGCTATAAGCTCGTTTGGATTATCGCTGTGACCACAGAACAAACCCCTTCCAACGTTATTTTCTCCCGCACAGCAGTCACCAGCACTGCCATGATATTCGGCCTGACATATAGTCTGAGCGCCGCACTTATTGCGCTTGATCTGGATGAAATGGGGTTTAGCGAAGCGATAATCGGCGCTAATGCTGCAATGCATGCTGTCGGCGTGCTTTGCATGGCATTTCTGCTGCCGCGCCTGAGTGCACTGCTCGGCATGCGTATACTGGTGATTGTGGCACTTGCAGCAGCGGCTCTACTTCTCGGACTTTTCCCTGCTATTCCGCTAATCTGGCTATGGTTTCCATTGCGTATTCTATTGGGGGCAGCATCGGAAACGCTGTTTGTGGTGTCGGAAACATGGCTCAATTCATTGAGCACTGACGAAAATCGCTCAAAGACCATGGGCATTTACACAGCCGCGCTATCACTTGGCTTTGCACTTGGACCTTTGATCCTTTCGCTCGTCGGTTCTAACGGGTTCCTGCCTTATCTGATTGGCTCGGCACTGGCGATTGTTGCAGCTCTGCTGATTGCAAGTCCCAAGGTTAGCGCACCGCCCATCAATGACAAGCCGCATGGAAGTCCGCTGCATTATCTTGCGCTTGCACCAGTAGCGCTGGCTGCGACCGTACTCAATGCTGCAATCGAATCCGCAGGGCTTTCGTTTCTGCCACTCTATGCCGTTGATCTTGGCTGGAATGAAAATCAAGCGACACAGCTTATGTCAGTCATGATGTTTGGCGCGATTGTTCTCCAGATTCCCATCGGTTATCTCGGCGATAAAATGAGCCGCCAGACATTGCTGATTATTCTAGCTGCACTTTCCGCAGCCGGTGCTGCGATCTGGCCATGGGCGCTAACTTTGCCGTGGCTCACATATACGCTGCTTTTTGTCTGGGGTGGTGCGTTTGTCGGCATATATACGATCATGCTGAGCGTTGTCGGAAGCCAGTTCAAAGGCGCTCAACTTGTTGGGATCTATGCCAGTATGGGATTAATGTGGGGCGTAGGCGCTTTGATCGGGCCACTCTTTGCAGGTATAGCACAGCAATATATGACACACGGCCTGCCAGTCTTTGTGACGGTTGCGTGCCTCATCTTTCTGGCGCTCGCCCTTACATTGCGTCCGCGTCAAATGCTTGTGACAGAATAATCAATATTTTTCCAAAACTTAAAAGTAGTCACGGCCTCCTTTATGGAGGCCGTATTTGTTCGAATCCAACTATTTCTTAACGACTTATTTACCACGATTGTAAGAAACTGAATTGAGCAAATCATTATGTCGACTGCGCTTATTTTTTTGAAAAGTGAATTTCTCATGGCAAACACACATCAGGCATACGGTTCTCGTTCGATCATCGATGAACTCAACGCCCTGCGTGAGCGTCATGCAGCACCTGTGACACCAAAACCAAGTGCCATGGAAGAGCTTCACAACACATTGGCTGAACTTGAAAAGCGCTTGGGCAACCTTGGCGAACCAGCCCCTCGCCCACGGAGTATTGAGCCAGAAAAGCGCATAGAGGGTCTCGCAGAAATTGCAGAGCATCTCCGCCGTCTCGACAGAGAGAAAAGCGAAGCAGAACAGTTCTACAGGCCGCAAGCACCCCGCTTTGCGGAACTGAGCGAAGAGCCTTCCCACAACACTACGCTGCGCCAGATTGACCAGCGTCTTGATGAAATCAGCCGCTCGGTGATTGCCGCCAATCAGCATCAGCACTCCGATCATGAAGAAGCGTTGCGTCTGGAGCGCATCGAGCGTCGTCTTACGGAACTGGCGCAACAGCTCGACAGCTCAGTGGCCGAGCAGAATGCCGATACGCTGTTTCGTCGCCTTGGTGAACTTTCGCAGCGTATTGATACGTTAAGCCAAGGATCGCACCTGCCTGAAAACGCAATCGAGCAATTGGCACAACAGATTAATCTCCTTGCCCATCAGTTTGGTAAGGTTATGGAAAATCTGAGCCAGTCCGATTATCAAAGCGTCGATGCTCGTCTTGAGGCTATTGGACAAAAGCTTGCAGCCGCCGAAAAATGGGCGCATGAGCCAAACCCGGCCGTTCTGGAAAAGATCGACAATCGCTTCAGGGAGCTGACAAAGCGTCTGGATGCGCAATATGCAAGCCATTATGCCGAAGGCGGCGTTTTGCACACGCTTGAAGGACGCCTCGACGATATATCGCAGCAGATTTCGCTTAGCCTTTTACAGACGCCACAATCAGAAGAGACCGCACTTGCTGAGAGCGAAGCCATACGTGGTCTTGAAAACCAGATTGCAAATCTTGCACGCCAGCTTGCCAAACCATCGACAGAATTTGCGGAATTAAAGCCCCGCCTTGATACAATCGAACGCTCAATCTCCAACAACCGTGAAACGGTACTGGATGCTGCAAGAGAAGCCGCTGAAACTGCCGTTGCCAATGTTTTAAAACATGGCTCGCAGCATGATACGGCGATTGCGCTCCAGCTTGCCACTGACATGAAGTCGCTTGAAGCTCTTGCGCGTAATGCCGACGAGCGTAACACCAAGACATTTGAAGTCGTGCATGAAACGCTTGTCAAAGTTGTTGACAGGCTGGCAAATCTCGAACAGCAGATCGATGTTAACGCCTACACGCCGCATACGACACCCAAAGCCAAGCCTGTTGCAAACCCATACTCAAACGCACCACAAGTATTTCCTGCCCTTGCAGCCAAGCAGGCGGAGAAGCCTCTTATCGATGCCCCACAAGCTGAGGAAAAGCTTGCAAAACTGACGCCCAAAACACGGCAGGAACCAGAACTGAGCGCATCGCTTGATTCCGTTCAACCCGATAATGACAGCGTGCTTGATCTCAACACGATCATGAAGCGCGTGCGCGAAGAGCGCAGCCAACAGGATGATGCCAAGGCAAAAGCGACCGGCAAAGCCGACTTGATCAGCGTGGCACGACGTGCGGCACAGCAAGCAGCCGAAGAATCGAGCAAGCTCGAACAAAACGCCGAAATGAATGCGGATCAAAAGAAGGCATCAATCAGCAACCTTTTTAGCCGGCAGCGCAAGCCTATCTTAATGGCGATTGGCGCTGTAATGATGGCAATCGCCGGTTTGCAGGTCGGTGCTGCTTTTCTTGAAAACAAGGAGCGGGCGGAACTTTCCGCTAAAACAGCAGCGCCTGAAATCGACAACGGCACGACTGCTTCCATTGCGCCTGCTGATCAGACAATGCCAGCCTCAAGCCTCCAGCCAATGCCGGAAATGGTTGCGCCTGAAACAACGATCGCCAAACCGCAGCAAGAAATCAATCTGATTGCGCCGCAGCCAGCACCAGAACCACAGGAACAGAGCGTTCCTGATACGGCTGCTGCTCAGGAGCCGGAAGCAGCAACAGCTGATGTTCCTGTTGATGCAGGTCCTGCCGCACTGCGTGAAGCAGCGGCTGCCGGTGATCCTCGCGCCTTGTTTGAAATTGGCAACCGCTACACGGACGGTCACGGTGTTGCGAAAGACCTCGCCACGGCTGCAAACTGGTATGAAAAATCAGCTTCGCAAGGTTTTGCCCCTGCGCTTTATCGCCTTGGCAACATGAATGAAAAGGGGCTCGGCATGCCCCGTAATCTGGCGAAAGCAATCGATTTCTACCAGCAGTCGGCAAAAGCAGGCAATGCCAGTGCCATGCACAATCTGGCGGTGCTTTATGCATCGGGTGCCAGCGGTTCGCCCGACAATGCATCTGCTGTGCGCTGGTTCACCGACGCGGCAGAACTGGGCGTCAAGGACAGCCAGTATAATCTTGGCATTCTGGCAGCCAAAGGTCTTGGAATGCCGGTTAATCTGGAAGAAAGCTACAAATGGTTTGCGCTTGCAGCCAAGGCTGGCGACAAAGATGCAGCCGAGAAGCGGGATCAGATTGGCGCGGCCCTCACGCCGCAAAAACTGGAACGCGCCAAAGACACTGTTGAACTCTGGAAGGCACAAACACTTAATCAGGAAGCCAATTCACTCGACATTCCCGAAGGCTGGTCAGACGAAAAGCCTGTGACCACGGCTTCCGTCGATATGAAAAAAGCTGTTCGCAATATCCAGCTTATTCTCCAGAAGAATGGCTATGACGTTGGCACTGCCGACGGCGTGATGGGAAACAAAACCCGCAACGCCATCTCTGAAATTCAGAAAGCCAATGGGCAGGAACCTACCGGCGAAGTCAACCAGCAGCTTGTGCAGCTTCTGCTCGAGAAGAACAAATAGGGCGCATCCTAAAAAGTGTGAAACGCTGTTCGAATAAGATGCCGGTTAAACTAACTGTTTCACATTTTCGCCCTCTGCCGGTGATGAACTATCCACATTGTTGTTCATAAACAACAATGTGCCATTTTCTTCTCCCATCATTTGGCAAAGTAACTCTATTCTCAATCTGGGTTTGACTTCCCCTTGTTGAAAGAGCAAGACAATTTAACGGGTTAGAGCGCATCCTGAAAAGCGTGAAGCGGTTTTCAGGCAAGAAGCGCGTTAAGACAGATGATGAGAGTGCCGATCTGACTTTATCAGATCGGAACATGCTCTGATACAGACCTTGCGGCATAGCGCGACCGCAAAGGGCTGCGTGTTGTGCGTTGTGAAAACCGGGTTCGGAATTGGGTATTTACCTTCCCATTGCGGAATTGTCGGTCAACATGCTGGTTCTGCTAGGCATGGGCGCTGCCGTGGGCTTTCTATCGGGATTATTCGGCGTGGGCGGCGGGTTTCTCATAACGCCATTGCTTATATTCTATAACATTCCGCCAGCCATTGCCGTTGCAACCGGTGCAAATCAGGTTATCGCTTCATCGGTTTCGGGGGCACTTGCGCATTTCAAACGTCGAACGCTCGATATAAAACTGGGGCTGTTTCTGGTGGCGGGCGGTATATTGGGATCGCTGCTCGGTATTTTCGTATTCTCGTGGCTGCGTGATCTCGGTCAGCTCGATCTGATCGTATCGATCCTTTACGTCTTTTTCCTTGGCACTGTCGGCGGATTGATGCTGGTCGAAAGCGTGCGCGCGCTGCGCCGCGTGAAAAAGGGCCAGGCAGGCGCTATTCGCCGTCCCGGCCAGCACACATGGATACACAAGCTTCCCTTCAAGATGCGTTTTCGCGCATCGACTATCTATGTCAGTATCATTCCCGTGCTCGGCATCGGCTTTTTCATCGGTCTTCTGTCATCGGTGATGGGTGTCGGCGGGGGCTTCATCATGGTGCCAGCACTCATTTATCTGCTGCATGTGCCAACCAATGTCGTTGTTGGAACATCACTGTTCCAGATTACATTTGTCACCGCTTTCACCACCGTCATGCAGGCCACGACAAACCAGTCCATCGATATAGTGCTCGCATTCCTGTTGATGCTCGGCGGTGTAATCGGCGCGCAATATGGTGCACGCGCCGGACAAAAACTGCGTGGCGAGCAGTTGCGCCTGCTATTGGCATTGCTTGTGCTTGCTGTGGGCCTGCGGCTCGCCTTCGGACTGTTTGTAAGACCGGATAATCTGTTCTCAATCTCGATTGCGGATATGTGAGATGAGGACTCTCACGCTCATATCCGCTCTGTTATTCGGCTTTGCAGCTATTCCGGCTCTCGCACAGATCAATTCCAATGGCGATGGCAATACTGTTCCGCAATTGCAAAATCCCGCCGAAGAGACCATCGAAATTGGCCTTTCAACTGAAACAATCGCCATTACCTCGAATTTTGGCGGCACGGATCTCACAATCTTTGGTGCGCTGGATAATGCCGATCCGTCGATCCTGCGCCGTGGGCGTTATGACATCATTGTTGTGCTTCAAGGTCCATCACGCGATCTGGTCGTGCGCAAGAAAGAGCGCTATCTTGGCGTCTGGGTAAACGCGGATTCTGAAACCTTTTTAGGCGTACCGCTATCCTATTCGCTCGCTTCAACGCGCAACTTGCAGGATATTGCAGACGAAAAGGTTTACCGGCAGCTTTCCGTCGGTGTTCGCAATTTTTATTTGCGACCGGAGGATCCGGCGAGCCTGTCAGGCAATATTCCGAAATTCGGCAACGAACTGCGCGAGATGAAAATCCGTCAGGGGCTTTATAGCCAACGTATTGGCGGCGTGGAATTTCTCTCCCGCACACTGTTTCGCGCAACGCTTAATTTGTCAGCAAACGTGCCGGTTGGACGTCATCGCGCGCGCGCACTTCTGTTCCGCAATGGTGTCTTCCTGCGTGAAGCCAATGCAAGCCTTGAAATCGTAAAAGCCGGTGTTGAGCAAAGCATTTATGATGCAGCCCATAAATACAGCTTCTTTTATGGTCTTTTCGCCGTTTTTCTTGCGGTATTCACCGGCTGGGCTGGACGTGTTCTTTTCAAGCGCGATTAACCACCGACCAGCGCAGCATGAGCAATCGGGTAAACCTTACCCTGCCCCAGCATATAAGCGCGCAATCTTGTTTCAATGAACAATCCACGAAAGGCGCGATCCAATACGTTGAGCGCACCGGTGTAAGCGCCAAAAGCAGGCATGATAAGACGCTCGCTGTCACTTGCAAAGCACGGACGCCGCACAGAACGCCCGCGCCGGACAATACGTGCTGCGGGGTGCAGATGACCGGCAACCTCGCCCGGTGCTTGTGAGCGCGCCGGTTCATGCCGGAACATGAGCGGCCCGACGGCAAGCTCCCCGACACAATCGCCTGGCAGGTCTACCGGACGCTCAGGATCGTGATTGCCTATAATCCAGAACCAGTCACGGTGCTCCATCAGTGATTTTAGGCGGATCGCATAAAGCGACGGCAGACGCTCGCTCGCCTTCGGATCATGAAAACTGTCACCAAGGCTGATAACCGTTCGCGGCTGGTAGCGCGCAATCACCGCTGCCAGCATGTCGAGCGTCGCAGCCGTATCATAGGGCGGGATTAACTGGCCGCGCCGCGCAAAAGACGAGCCTTTTTCAAGATGCAGGTCGGAAACCACCAGCATGTGTAAATCTGGCAGAAAAAGTGCCCCCGATGGATCATAGATGGTTGCTACGCCCCGCAGCTCTGCATGTGCCAGACTGTAAGCCTCTCCATTGCCCCAAACTGCTCTCATTGTATCGCTTCTCTGATCATATCATCTGCCGCTTCTTCCAGCAGCATTTCATCACCGTCACCTGCCACGCGTTCGCGACCGATCTCAAGCATAACAGGCAAAGCCAGCGGCGAAATGCGATCAAGCGGCTTATGCAGAAGGTGACCCTTTACCCGCGCCAGCATGTCGCCAAGGCGCTTGATATCCAAAAGACCGGTTGCAGCATCAGCGCGCGTTGCCTGTAACAGAATATGATCTGGCTCATGCGTACGCAAAACATCGTAAATCAGGTCTGTCGAAACAGTCACCTGACGCCCTGTCTTTTCAAGCCCCGGATGCCGCCGCTCAATCAGACCGGAAATTACCGCACAATTGCGAAACGTACGCTTGAGAAGATAGCTCTCATCCAGCCATGCCTCCAGATCATCGCCCAGCATATCCTCGTCAAAGAGGCGTGAAAGACTAAGCTTTCCAGCGCCGATCATCGCACCCATATCTTTGAGGCCCCAGAGCCCCAGCGAATAATCGGTCGCGACAAAACCAAGCGGATGCGCGCCCATACGCTCCAGACGTCGCGTCAGCAACATGCCAAGTGTCTGATGCGCCAGCCTGCCCTCAAAAGGATAAGCGACCATATAAAAGCGCCCGCCTTTGGGGAAAGTCTCGATCAGCAATTCATCGGTACGCGGCAAAACTGATTTGAATTCCTGCACTTCCAGCCATTCCCGCACCTGCTCCGGTAAAAACTGCCAGCGCGAGCGGTCTGCCAGCATGGCGCGCACCTGCGAGGCGAGATAAGTGGAGAGCGGAAATTTTCCACCCGCATAGACCGGAATTTTTGCATCCTGTCCGGCTGCATTGGAAGCAATGCACTCGTTCTCGCGAATACCCTCAAAGCGCAGCACTTTTCCGGCAAACAAAAACGTGTCGCCCGGCGTCAGCGTTTCGAGGAAATATTCCTCGATCCTACCCAAAACACGTCCACCCCTTCCAGCCAGACGGGCATTCGCGCCCTTGCCGCCACGTGTGAGCCGGACATTGAGTTCCGGCGCTTCGACAATCGTACCGATGTTCAGACGATATTGCTGCGCAATGCGCGGATTGGAAACCCGCCATGTTCCGTCCACCGTTTTGCGGATTTTTGCAAAACGCTCATAAGTCTTGAGAGCGTAACCGCCAGTCGCAACGAAATCGAGAATACGATCAAAGGTTTCACGCGAAAGGTTTGAATAAGGTGCTGCACTCTGAATTTCGCGATAAAGTTGATCGGCATTAAACGGCTCGGCGCAGGCCATGCCCAAAACATGCTGCGCCAGAACATCAAGCGCGCCTTCGATCAAAGGCGGTGTATCCTGCGCGCCCAGATAATTAGCATCAAGTGCAGCGCGACACTCCATCACCTCGAAACGATTGGCAGGCACCAGAATAGCGCGGCTCGGTTCATCCATGCGGTGATTGGCACGGCCGATACGCTGCGCCAGACGGCTCGCCCCCTTGGGCGCGCCAACATGAATAACAAGATCGACGTCGCCCCAGTCGATGCCAAGATCAAGTGTGGACGTCGCCACCACAGCGCGCAGAGTATTGGCCGCCATGGCCTGCTCGACCTTGCGTCGCTGACTGGCATCAAGCGACCCATGATGCAGCGCAATCGGCAGCGTATCCTCGTTGACACGCCATAATTCCTGAAAGAGCATTTCGGCCTGACTGCGCGTATTGACGAAAAGCAACGTCGTACGATGTGCACGCACGGCCTCGTAAATATCAGGAATTGCATAGCGTGATGAATGCCCGGCCCATGGAACGCGCTCGTCAGAATCAAGAATTGTAATTTCGGGCTTCGCCCCGCCATCAACCGTGACAAGACCAGCTTTCGGATCGGTGCCATCCTGCTCGACCAGCCAGCGGCGCAACTCATCCGGCTGAGCAACAGTTGCAGAGAGGCCTATCGTCTGCATGTCCGGCTGCAAACGTCGAAGCCGTGCGAGCCCCAGCGCCAGCAAATGTCCACGTTTGGAAATCACCAGCGAGTGCAATTCATCAAGCACGACATAACGCAAGCCCTTGAAAAACTGCTCAGCACCCTTGGAAGCAATCAGCAATGCGAGCTGCTCAGGCGTTGTAAGCAGAATATCCGGCGGTGCAAGTTTCTGTCGTTGGCGCTTATGCGCCGGTGTATCGCCCGTTCGCGTTTCAATGGTGATGTCGAGCCCCATTTCCTCGACCGGCACCGTCAGATTGCGATGAATATCAACCGCAAGGGCTTTGAGCGGCGAAATATAGAGCGTATGAACGCCCTGTTTTGTTTTAGACGCAATTCCGGACGGAAAACCGGTTCCCACTTTTCCTGGAATTGCTTTGTTGCTCTTGCGCTCCAGATCAACCAGCGCCGGCAGAAAACCGGCCAACGTCTTGCCTGCACCTGTTGGCGCAATCAGCAGCGTTGATTGCGCCTGTTCGGCACGCGACAGCAATTCAAGCTGATGCGCGCGCGCAGACCAGCCCTTTTGCGCAAACCATCGCACAAAACGGTCCGGCAAATGAAAAGCAGCAGTCTGGGTTGTCGTGGTCAGGTTCAGCGTCACGCCTTCAATCTAGTGCTCGCAGGGCGCGTCGCCAAGATGTTTGTTCACTTTTGTTCTCATTTTATCAAGAAGCGCGTAATGGCTCTTTCCGTTGGCAGATCGCTGACCTATCTAACATCTCATGCGCTTCAACGAGCTTTTGCGTTCCACACCCAACGGACTTTATTGCCCACCCGGCGATTTCTATATCGATCCGGTGCGGCCGGTTGATCGCGCGCTAATCACCCATGGTCATTCCGATCATGCGCGTTCTGGCCATGGCCATGTGCTGGCAACGCGGCAGACGCTCGATATTATGGCAATCCGCTATGGGGCGGATTTTGCGGGCAGCTCGCAGCATGCCGATTTCGGCGATGTGCTGGATGTGAACGGCGTCAAGGTCAGCTTTCATGGTGCAGGTCATGTGCTGGGTTCGGCACAGATCGCGGTTGAAAAGAATGCAACGCGCATTGTGGCTTCAGGCGATTATAAGCGCGCCGCAGACCCAACCTGTGCACCTTTTGAGCCGATTTTCTGCGATGTATTCATCACGGAAGCAACATTTGCGCTTCCGGTTTTTCGCCACCCCGAAGCCTCCCACGAAATCGCAACGCTGCTGAAATCACTCTTGCAGTTTCCCGAACGCGCGCATCTTGTGGGCGCTTATTCGCTCGGCAAAGCCCAGCGGGTTATCAAGCTAATCCGCAATGCAGGTTATAACGAACCGATCTACATTCACGGCGGGTTGCAGAAGCTCTGCGACTATTACCAATCGCAAGGGATAGATCTTGGAAAGCTTGAGCCTGCAACGCTTGAACGCGGTGAGGCTGCCCCCGATTTTGCCGGAAAAATCGTGGTGGGCCCGCCCTCCGCTTTTGCTGATCGCTGGGCGCGGCGCTTTCCCGATCCTCTGCCTGCTTTTGCATCGGGCTGGATGCGCATTCGGCAGCGAGCAAAGCAGCGCGGTGTCGAATTGCCGCTCATCATTTCCGATCATTGCGACTGGAACGAATTGATTGCCACAATCAGCGAGATCAAGCCAGCAGAAGTCTGGGTTACGCATGGGCGTGAGGAAGCCTTGGTGCGCTGGTGCGAATTGCAGAATATTCCGGCACGCCCGCTGCACCTCATTGGCTATGAAGATGAGGGGGATTGATGAAGGCTTTCGCTGAACTCCTTGATCGTCTTGTGCTCACGCCGCAACGCAATGGCAAGCTGCGCCTGCTGGTTGATTATTTTCGAACCACGCCCGACCCTGATCGCGGTCTGGCACTTGCAGCAATTACGCGCGATCTGGAATTGCAGAGCGTGAAACCAGCCATGTTACGCGCTTTGATTGCCGAGCGCAGCGATCCCACGCTTTTCGCCTATTCCTATGATTATGTGGGCGATCTTGCCGAAACCATTTCACTGATCTGGCCGGGGCCGAACGAAACAGCTACAGGTGCCAACCTATCGCTTAGCGTTGTGATCCATGAACTGCAAAATGCCTCGCGCCGCGAGGGACCACTGTTAATTGCGGGTTGGCTTGATCTGCTTGGCATCTCCGAACGCTATGCTCTTTTGAAGCTCGTCACCGGCGGTCTGCGTATTGGCGTTTCGGCGCGTCTGGCAAAACAAGCGCTGGCTGATTTCGGAAATGTGAATGTGGTGGAGATCGAGGAACTCTGGCATGGACAGACACAGCCTTTCACCGAACTTTTTGCATGGCTGGAAGGCCGCGATACGAAGCCCGCGTCAACCGCCGACGCGCCCTTTCGACCTGTCATGCTGGCCACAGCACTTGATGAGGCTGAAATTCCCACCCTTGATGCATCCGCCTATAGTGCGGAATGGAAATGGGATGGCATTCGCGTTCAGGCTGTCTCGGAAAACGACGTCAAACGGCTTTATTCACGCACAGGCGACGATATTTCCAGCACATTTCCCGATGTACTGGAGGCTATGGACTTCCAGGGCGCGATCGATGGCGAATTGCTTGTCGGCCATCACGGCGAAACAGGTCTTGAAACCGCAACCTTTTCCGATCTGCAACAGCGGCTTAACCGCAAGACTGTCAGCGCAAAGCAGTTGCAGGAATATCCGGCATTCGTTCGCGCCTATGATCTTCTGCATGAAGGCACGCAGCTGACAGGCACCGATTTGCGCGCATTGCCCTTTAGCGAGCGCCGTGCACGGCTTGTGCATTTTATCGACAAACTCGACAAGCGGCGCTTTGATCTTTCACCGGTGCTGGAATTTTCCAACTTTGATGAACTCGCAAGACTTCGTCTTAACCCGCCTCACCCGGTTATCGAAGGCATCATGCTCAAGCGCCATGACAGCACTTATGTTCCGGGACGTCCGAAAGGGCCTTGGTTCAAATGGAAACGCGATCCGTTCACCATTGATGCCGTGGTGCTCTATGCCCAGCGCGGGCATGGCAAGCGCTCCAGCTATTATTCCGATTTCACCTTTGCGGTTTGGACAGGCCCTGAAAACCAACCTATTCTGGTGCCGGTGGGCAAAGCCTATTTCGGCTTTACCGATGAGGAATTGAAACTCCTCGACAAATTTGTGCGTGACAACACGATTGAGCGCTTTGGTCCGGTACGCTCTGTTCGTGCGGAGCCTGATCACGGGCTGGTGGTAGAGGTTGCCTTTGAAGGCCTCAACCGTTCCAGCCGTCACAAGTCTGGCGTTGCAATGCGTTTCCCGCGCTTTTCACGGCTGCGCTGGGACAAGCCGCCGCGCGAAGCGGACCGGCTTGAAACACTCGAAAAGCTTTTGAGCTGATTATTCAGAAGCCGTGGTTACGCGAATTGCAAAAATATCCACTGCCTTGCCGGAACCGCTCAAATCGGAATTGATCGTGATCTTGCCCCCGCGACCAGCAGACTGACCCGCCTGAAACTCCTGATCGAACAGGAAATCATTCACGGAATCGCGAACGTCATAACGTCTGCGTCCACAATCGCCCAAGCCTGCGAAATCGCAATTGACCGACATCTGCGTGGTTTTGCCGTCATCGCTACGCGCAACAATATCAAACGTAGCCTTCTTGCCTGCAAGCTGGTTAAGCACACCTTCGCCAACATCGAATGTCACTGTGTCATTTGGGCCCTTCGACTGAAGCCGCGCAAAGCTGTTCGTGCCTTCGCGCATGATTTCAGCCGTAGCCCCACCCTGCACCGACATACGCGTTGCATCCGCAGGCGTAAAAATATTGATCCAGTTGCGTCCTTCCGGATCTTCACCTTCCTTGATCGGAGCCATGCGATTATCTGTCAAAAGCGGACTTGAGCTGCCACCGCGTGTGAAATTCGCGAAGCTGTTGTAAAGCGAAAACCCGATCAGCCCCAGCACAACAATCACCAGCACCGGAATGCCGACGCTGATAAGGGGCGAGCGCCGCTTTTTCTTACGGTCTTTGCGCGAGACACCCGCTTCATAGCCGAGATCGGCCGATGCGCGCTTGTTCTTCTTCGATGTCGAACGAATATCTGCGGTATCAAGTGCGGGACCGGCTTCGAAATCACCTCCTCCAAGCACAGGATCAGCGGATTGGGGCACACCCAGCGAAGGCTCGTGCTTAACGCTTGCCGCCCGACCAGATTTAAACTCAGCTTCTATTTCCGAGATCGCATCTTTGACCTTTTGACGTCGCTGCTGCCGCTGCTCTTCATTGAGCGCTGCATTCGACGTCAGCGCGCGCTCATGCGCCCCCCAGGCCGCTTCGTAAATACGCTGGCGGGTGGCAGGATTATGCGCATCCGACTTTGCGAATGCATTTCTGATTGCGCGTTCGATACTTTCCAAAGGGCAGCTCTTCCTTGGTTCTCGTATTCCGGGTTTGCGTATGCTGGCTGAGTCCTCAGATACCGTATATTAAATGAGCCTCAGCGAAATTAACGTCTGAATCAAGGCATTTACCTGTTCTGCACCCATTTTGGCTACCCGCAACAACTGTTAAAGATACCAAACATTAACTTTAAGGCGCATTTTCCCCTAACCTTTGGTGGAACAACAAGCATTTCACGCCCAATGCCGCCCTTCTGCCCTTTCAATTTTTCATGTTGTGGTTGGCGAAAGCCGTGTTAAAAATATTACGTTTACGCAAACGTCAATTTTTGGAGGATTAAATGTCATTGCCGGACATTTTGAAAAACAGACTGCGCATTCCCGTGGTCGGAGCGCCACTGTTTATCATCTCGAATCCGGCTTTGGTGCTGGCACAATGCAAGGCAGGTATTGTCGGTTCTTTTCCGGCGCTCAATGCGCGCCCCGAAGCACAGCTCGACGATTGGCTGGCCGAGATCACCGAAAATCTTGCTGCTTATGATGCGGCAAATCCTGAACGTCCCGCCGCCCCTTTCGCTGTCAACCAGATAGTCCACCGCTCCAACAAACGGCTTGAACACGACCTCGGCCTCTGTGTGAAATACAAGGTGCCCATCGTTATTTCATCGCTGGGTGCTGTGCCGGAAGTGAATGCCGCAATCCATTCTTATGGCGGCATCGTACTGCACGATGTCATCAACAATCGCCACGCCAATTCCGCCATTCGCAAGGGCGCAGACGGTCTTATTGCTGTCGCAGCAGGTGCTGGCGGCCACGCAGGTGCACTTTCGCCTTTCGCACTTATTCAGGAAATCCGAGAATGGTTTGACGGGCCCCTGCTGCTTTCGGGCGCAATCGCCAATGGCGGCGCAATTCTCGCAGCACAGGCCATGGGCGCAGACCTTGCCTATATCGGCTCACCTTTCATCGCGACTACAGAAGCCCGTGCATCCGACGCCTACAAGCAAACCATTGTGGAATCCAACTCAACCGACATTGTTTATTCCAACTATTTCACAGGAATTTCCGGCAACTATCTGAAACCTTCGATTGCCAATTCTGGTCTCGATCCGGACAATCTGCCCGAAGCCGACCCATCCAAAATGGATTTTGACAAGGCGCAGCAGGACGGCGCTAAGGCCTGGAAGGACATATGGGGCTGCGGACAAGGAATTGGCGCAGTGAAGGAAATTACGCCTGCAGCACAACTCGTTGACCGCCTCGCAACCGAATATGCTGCAGCGCGCAACCGCATTTGCGCGAACGGTTAAAGGCCCTTATTTGATATTGTAGGTTAGGTCCGAAACAAACATCAAGAATGTGCGTTTTGGACCTTGCTTTCCATCCCCCTTTTGGTTATCAGCGCAGCATTCGATTGGAATTAGATCGACGCTCTTTCGGGAGTTTTGAACCTTTGTTCCGGGCCGCTTTAGCTCAGTTGGTAGAGCACATCATTCGTAATGATGGGGTCAGCAGTTCGAGTCTGCTAAGCGGCACCATAAAAATCAATAACTTAGACTATTATTACATCCGCATGCGCCAGCCTAATATCTTTAGGGTAACTTGCGGGGTAACAGAAGCTGATTTTGCTATTGAGTAGTAGCTATCCAGCAGATGCCTAAACACTGACCTCAATATTACGCAGCATGCTATGCTGGACAAAAGGAGAGATTTTGATGCCATCCCCAACTACAATCGGCATATCTAAATTGTTATTCCGATAACACCGTCCGAGGCATTATCGGTCACACACAAAGCAGATACGCTTCCTGCCTTGATACCGTCCCTATCTCAATATGGATCCCAGAGTTAACGTGAGCTTGAGCTTGATCAGCTAACTAAATAAGTCGTTACTATCGCAACGCTTTTATGTTTCTCCACGTAGCAATTTATCTATTTCATCTTGCGGTAGGGCAGCAGTAGCAATCGTGAACAAGATAGACTGATAAATATTCCAAATGAATGATTTTAGTAGCATTAGTAGAAAAAACAACCAACTAACACCTAATGCAACAAATACTCCACCGCCGTACGAAACAATGAATGGATGCCAATCCGCTAGAATTTTCATAAGATCAGAAAATGGGCCTTTAGCCGCGAGTAAGACTACCACAAATGTACATGCCATCAAAAAGCAAATATAGTGCACAAACACGAATAAAAAATTGAAGAATATGAAATGCATTCTGGAAATCCCAGAATCTTTATGAGGTATCATGGCAAGCAAAAGGAATACTTGCGGCCTAGTTACGCTAGAGAAGATAGCGAACCCTGTAATTAAAAATCCAAGAATACTTATCGAATAAGTAAAACCGGTTGCAGCAATGTTGCGTGTTGTTATTATTGCGCCAACATAAGAAAGAGGCTCACCAAAAAACCAGATTCTCAAGCACATCGAAATGAACAAGACGCAAAAAACGCACAAAGCAACTCCGAAGTTAAAGCGGGTTGACGCCACTTTACGAGCTTTACGATAGACTTGATAAAGCGTCTTTTCAGCAAAGAGAGCGTCTATCCAATTCATTATTATGCCGATCCATCAGAATTTAGCTGCTTCAAGAGGCGTCGCATTTTCGACTGTTTTGGCCCTAGCTTAGGTAGTCGAATAGTACCTGATTCAGCAAAACTTATAAGAGCGTCATAAAGTACCTTGACTAGCTTTTTCTTACCAACCGGAATATTTTCAATGGGTGCAGTAACTTGGAAATTATGGTTGTCCCCCGACAATTTGTTACCATCATGATCAATGCCTTTCAGAGTAACATCCTGATTTCCAGTGGCCGTCGCTTCAGTGATAGTCTCAACCACATTTTCAAGATTAAGGCCCACTTCAGCATTCGCAGCAGTAATTTTCATGCGATCGGCATTGAGACTATAAGACAACTGACGAAAATCATCGAAAAGCTCTCCTGCGTCGATATCATCGTTAGGTCGAACTAGGCGAAAATCGATTTGCTTCAGCTTTTCGTAGCGCCGAACAAACTGTTCAATACTATCTACACCCGTCAGAGGAACGACCTCAAGTGTCGGACGAGAGTGCGTTTCCCTTAGTGCTTTTTTTGTAGTTATCATTTTTATGTCTAAGAGCTCGGCTGTAAGCCGTGATAACTCATACTGTTCGTCAATGAACTCTTCATACCGCTTAATCAAAAAAGCACGAATCGAAACTTCAAATGCTTTGAGGTCCGGTGCGTGCGGCGTTTCCGGAAAATACACCATCCGATGATTATTGAGAATTAACAAAAAAAATGCAGATGGAGCGGACCTCATACTTTGTTCGTCGCGAACAAGGCCACGGGTTTCATCAAAAATTTGGTGGCGACGCAGTTCGGTGTCTTTGATGAACCGACCGGCAAGCGCAATAATTGGAGGCTCCGCTGTATTGTCTAGGGTAACCAACTCTACATCGTAGAGGTGATAATGAGTTGTCCCATATGTTCGAACGTAAGTATCGCGCGTGAACGCTGGGATAACTATTTCATAAGCGTAATCAAGAAGTACCTCTTCGTCGCCGAACCTACAAATGAAGTTGGCGAAAGTCGCGTTGTGTTGCTGCATAATGCCCCCGAGAAAATTGGCATATTAGATTCGAATTACTTGATCTCGCAAGGGACAATTATTGCTGTTTAAGCAAATTATTGGTCGAAAAACTTAATCAATCAAACTTCGGAACAATTGGCATTACCTATAAAAGGCTAAGTAAATCGAATACCCTCACTCTTTTGGGTGAACGAAATTTCCCGCCAATACCCCCCCATCACCGGCTTTGAAGGCGGTGAGATTTACTTATATTTCAACAGATGTTCCAACTTTGGTTAGCCTAAATAGGCTAGGAAAAGTCGAGCAGTTGGAACTCTTGAACTGCAATTAATATACTTTTCACGAACTACGCGATGATGACAACGGGCGGCAGCTAGATTTGGTCTGCAAACAGCATTTCAATACAACCGCTTCGATATTGGTTTAAAACAGTCTAGCGGAGTTGAAAGCAAATCTTTTCTTTGCAAATGATAAATTTCGATTTAGATGGAAACAATCTGTCTATTATCAGTTTCGGTGATTTTAAAATGAATGTCGTGCGATACGTAGCAATTCCACTACTTGTGGTCATTTTGGCAGTATCCGTTTCTTCATTCATAATTGTAGGAAATGTTGTAACTGATTTTAAAACTATAGAAAATGATAGAGCGAATGCAATATTGATTACGAATGAAGTTGAGGTTGCATCACTCGATTTAGCACAGCAAATTACTATGGCTCACATGTCATATTATCAGCTTATAATTTCTACAATTGGGGCTTTGGTAAGCATTATTGGTTTAATCGTCCTTTTATATTCACTGAAACAAACTAGAGAAGCCCTAAAAGACAATAAAAAATTTGGCATAGCACAGACTTGCGCCTATCTGCATGTCGAGTCCGTTGAAAGCTCCGAACTCCAAGGCTGGATACTTAATTGCAAAAATACCGGAAACTCTCCAGCGCTTGACGTAACGGTGACGTCTTACATTAAAACTACAAAGTCACCACTGCTTCCACAATTCACCTTCCCCGATCATAATGATCATAACTCAGGAGCGATTGCCGCTGGTGAAGTCCGAAGGCTGAAAGTCCGCTCAGAACTGATGGAACTGTTTGAAGATAAATGGATAGGAACGCATTTAATAATTAGTGGTTCAATCAAATATACAGACGTTTTTGGCACCCGCTATAAGAGCGAATTTGCGGCATACAAATCTAATGGTTGTGAACAAAAATTCCTAATTCCTGCTATAAAGTTGCAAATTCATAAAAGACTATCAAGTTGAGTAAAACTCCCGTCCCGGAGGGACTGCACCAACAGTTGAAATCATTGCTTAAATTTAAGGTTAGCCAATACGCTATTTTCGATTTGTTCCGTATCACTGCGGCTAACTTTCAAGCCAATTCCACACCACAAGCGTCAATTTCGTTCAGGGGCAGGTAAGATTAAAGATAAGGTAAATCTGCAAGTCCGCTTAATAACAAGCATAATACTTCAACCTAAGTATATTAGCTAAATCTAATCTTTAAATTTTCGTAAATAATAAAACTAGTGGGCTTGAATCCATGAACACTAATCACCATCTCGTGAGAATTCGTCTCAAGTTGATGCGAATATAGAACGACCCTCGCAGCGTTGGCGCGCTGCTGGGTCAGTATAAAAACGGTGTGGTTGATGGTGATTACAATGGCTAGATGGATATACATCAAAGATTTGTCAAGCGATTTCTTTATCGACCGTACATTAACATCGATTGGAAATCATTAAATTGACATTGAAAATCAACGTATTAGCTACAAATAGTAGCCAAAAGGAAATCGGTAAAAATCAGTCATTCTTGCCTGTTCTTATCGAAAAAGATGCCGAATTTGAAGGCATCGGTATGGGCGTATTGTCAGATGGTACACCTTACCTAAACCAACGCGGATTGGCGGCTCTATGTGGCGTTCAAAACGCGCATATAGGAACTATTAGCTCTCAGTGGAACGAACCAGAACAAAAGCCTCGCATCAAAACGATTAAGGGGCTGCTGTCGAAAATCAACGAAACGGGGCTGGCACCACATGTTGAAATTAATCATCGCGGAAGGACGCACTTTTGCTACCCTTCTGATGTGTGTTTAGCCATTCTTGAATACTACGCTTTTGATGCAGGCACTAACGTGTCAGAAGCTGCTCGTGATAACTTTCGCCTTCTCGCTGGCTCCAAGCTCAAAGATCTTATCTACAGCCAATTAGGCTATGACCCGACAGGGAAGAACGCCGATAAGTTTGCGAAATGGCACGAACGGTTGGCGCTGAACTACCAATCCGCTCCAAAGGGATTTTTTCACGTATTCAACGAAGCTCACACTATTATCTACGAACTAATCATGGCTGGAGCTGAGATTAACGAAAACTTTGTTGTCGACATCTCAATCGGCATGCATTGGTCAAAATATTGGGAAGCTTCTGGGTTGGTGGAAGAGTATGACATCCGAAAAAAATACCCGCATCGTTATCCGGATGATCACCCTCAAGCTAAATCCAACCCGCAAGAGTCTTGGTGCTATCCTATCGGAGCGTTAGGCGACTTTCGTACGTGGCTTCAGGATGAGTATTTGGAAGGCGGAAAGTTCCGAACTTATCTACATGGTAAAGTGAAAAAGGGCTCCCTACCGCCATCAATGGCAAATCTCGCCCTTACAGCGCTTGCTGGCCCTTCCACCCCCCAGATTGCGACCAACTAATTGGCTTAACTCACGTCGGCGAGCCTCTTAGTCGTATAAGTTTATTACATCGTCACTTTCCATATGGCCGACAGCGTAACTAAACAAACAAAACTAAAAAAGGCCCTGAGACATTCATCTCAGGGCCTTTTGTTATTTTCCGTTTTTAACCTTGTAGAAGATCTGGACAATCAGCCAGATAATGCCGAGGCTGGAAAGGCCGATAGAAAGAACCTTTTCCAAATGCGGAAGCCACGCAGGATTTATAGCTGCAACAGTGGCCACAGCAGTCGTAACACGATCAGCAAACTGATCCTTCATTTCCAGCATCCCCGCCTTTTGCCATTTTCATCGTTACCCTCGGCACGCTCTGCCCCTGCCCGATCAGCTTTAGTGAGTGCGACCAACCCAGCAGGAGAAAGACTATTCGCCCGGAACCCCGCGCAACTCGTCGCATTCTTTGACTGGCAAGCTGCGACGACGAAGAGACAGGACACAAAAATTATAATCCGAAAGACCGCGCAGTTTCGCATCGTCCTTTGTCCTTCCCCGTTCAGCTTTCATATCTGCTTTGAGTTGTGCGGTTTTCGCCCTCTGAAACCCGCTGTGATCGCCCCGGTAATATCCAAAGCCGAAAGAAAAGGCGGCAATTGCGCCACCTGTCAGAACCGTTATGAGGGCCGTTTTCAGCCACGGCGGGATAAGTGCAATCAGCGCCATCAGCCAAGCTCCCGATGGAGATCCTTGACGGCGTTGTACAATTCTACGCGACGCTTGATGGCATAGACTGCAAAAGCTCCAACCATGGCGCAAATAAACAATTGAACACGCCAATCCAGCCCGCCAAGAAATGAGCCGATAGCCGTCACGACCATGCCAATGCCTGTCAGAATATTCGTGATGACAGTTTTTGACTTTGCCGGAGGTGTACCAAGCTCACCGGGATCAGCAACCACCGGCACTTTCTCAATAACCTTTTCGACGGCAGGCTGTGCATTGCCAACCGTTTTCACCTTATTGAGAATGTCTTCGATCTTTGCAGGAGTGACCAAAGCTTTATTCAGTTTGTCGCCAGCATAAAAAGTTTCACCGCGCTTCAACATACGATGTTTGCCTTGGACGGCGCTAAGAACGGGAAATGACGCCCATTCTTGTGCAAGGCGCTTGCCAAACTCCGTCCGACTGATTTTTCCTGCGATATATTGATTGTACCCGCGACGAATGAGCAGGTGATAGCCGAGACGATCCTGCAAATCAGGGTCAAAAATCTGCGTCCCGCGCAAACCAAGTTCCCGCGCCAGATCCTGCAAGGTTGCTCGCATAAATTGGTAACGGCCTGATGCAGATGAATTGAAGCGCTTAGTAAATGATGCTTGCGCATCCACCAGATCACCAAGGTTCATTGTTGTGATTGGTTTCGGCAGTTTCCCCTGATTGTGACCATAGATCACGTCATATGATGCGCGGCCCGTGCTCCCAACTTCCGTCTGTGCGATGAAGTCAAGCAAAAGCGCCGCGCCTGCTGGCACGGTTCTATCCATTGTGTTTTCCTAGTTTTGTGGGATGATCGATAAGCGCAGGTGAGGTGTGACCATCAAGCTAGCGCAGCCCCTGTGTGCGCCCCCGTGCTATCGGGGCTTTTCTTTTTCAACTAATGCGCTACATCTGCTGATGCGCGAAGACAGCCCGCAACTCTGTCAACGCCTAGCCCCGGTTCAGCCCCCGCTGCCGGGGTTTCCTTTACTAATTAAAATATCCAGTCAGATTATTCGTGAAAAAAGAATAACGGCACCATTGGAATGATGCTGGTCGTAATGAAAGCCATGCTGATGCATCACATCAAAAAGATCTCGCACACCTGAGCCGCCGAGCTTCTTTTGATGTATTTCTAGATAAATCTTTCTCACGCCATCTAACTGTGCGCCGGTGAACAGGTTGAGTTCTGCTCCTTCGATGTCACAGACGATGAGAGTCGGCTTTATCTCTTTCAGCGCGCCATTGAAGCTGCGAACAGGTATTTTTTCGACACGCAACGGGTTCTCAAGTGGCAAAAGTGAAGACGCCCAGAAATCTCTATGAACGTAGAACGCAGTTGTTCTGCGCGACATATCCGTCGATAGAATAGCGTTCCTAACTGAATGCTTGTCGGCCTTACCATTCAAGTTATTTGATACCGTTTTCTGAATAGCCGGTATCAAATCGGGGTTTGCCTCATACGAAACAACTCGCTTGGTCTTGTCACTTCGTGCCAAAATGGTGGAAATAAAGCCGATCCCTGCCCCGATCTCTAAGACGATCTCATTATCTTCCAAAATAAGATCAAGCTGCTTGGCTTCTTGCCGTTCAAATCGAGATGCTTTTAAAACCGAAATCATTTTGGGCGACATTACGGCAGTGTCCAGTTCCAATCGCACGCCAAAATGCTCAACGGTCTCTAAAACTGTCATCACCCCCCCTTTGCAATGATAAACTCTTGTTAATAGTGATGAGGCACTTCTATCTCATTATCTGATGTTGCAGAGAGCGATAAAGTAGATTTTATAGATTTGTTATGAAGATATAGCGAAATATGGAGACCCAATGGACAAGTTGGCTAGGGCGACACTTCAAAAGTTGGGAATTCTCGTTACTGACAGCGGGCTAATTTCTGAGAAAGCCAAACTACATATTGAAGCGCCTGTTAACATCGCGGGTCAAATTGGTGCGTCTGGTGTGATAGGTGCTCATACTTACATTCGTAAGGGAGCGTTCGTTAACAGATGCACACATATTGGAAGGTATTGTTCGATTGCGCGCAATGTTACTATTGGCGAAGGCGAACATCCATCGGATTGGCTTAGTACACACCCGTTTCAGTATGGAGAAGCATGGGTGTCCAAACGTTGGTCAAAGGAAAAAAATACCACTTACACAAAGCGAGAAGTTAAACAGGCAGTTTGGATCGGGCATGACGTCACAATCGGCGACAACGCAATAATTCTGCTCGGTGTGCGAATTGGAACAGGTGCAATTATCGGAGCTGGCGCAGTAGTGACAAAAGATGTGCCGCCATTTGCGATTGTCGCAGGTGTACCAGCAAAGGTTATAAAGTTCAGGCATCCTGAGACGATAAGAGCCGAGATAAATAAATTACGCTGGTGGCGGTTCGAAGCGGATAGTTTAGCTGGATTGCCTTTTGATAATGTTGTGCAAGCGCTCCATGAGATCAAAGAACGAGAAAAGGCAGGGCATCTCGAACCCATCGAAGACAGCTTTGTCCTTGTGAAAGATGGGGCAGTCACTAAACGCGACCGCCGGTCTTGGATTATTGAAGACATCGACATTGAAGCTGTTTGTCAGAGCAATTTAGATCGCAGTCTTAAAAGCTCCCGTTTGCCCCACGCACTTTGAAGCGCGAGACATTCATCATAGCGAAGGCTGAATTTATCGCCAGCGGCAAGAATGATTTTTTGTTCACCCGTCGCACTTTCCTCGTATCCCACCTCAACATGCTCCACCTCATTGCCATCGTCGTCTTTCTCGATTTTAACAATGCGCATTTCAACAGTCTCAAAAACTGGTTCTGTGATTTCATCCCATTCGTCGTAGCAAAGTAGGCCGAAGGCGAAGGGATCCAGTCCATGATTGGCAAAGACGTCTCTGACGCGTTGAGCGACCAGCCCAACATGAATTCTCGCCTGATTGCCCTTTTCAGCCACAGCATGGTTCATGCGGTATTCCACCCATTCAACATCTTCCCAAGCGTCAAGAACGATGTCCCTAACAGGCGCGATAACTTCAGGGCTACCGTCAATCCCTTGTTTTAATCGCTCATCAGACGTGTTGATCGTACCATTCACCGCAAAGATCTGCTGCCAGCGCTGAGCCGACGTGCCTAAGGTCAACCCGTTGTCGGTCATTGGTGCAAGCCAGGATGCGCCAAACTCAAGCCTGCCGATACCACCAGTACGTAGATTTCCCCGTCCGTTCGCATCCGCAACAAGTGCTGTACTGCCTGCTGAATTTTGTGCATGAAAACCGGTCGCCGCTGTCGATGCGGTGTTGGTACTTCTAACTAGATGTCCCCCATTATTAATTACCTGCAGAACGTCTATAAGCGCCGTTTCAGTATCTAGGCCAAAACCGAACTGCCAACGACCGGAGCTATCCATAGACGCTCGCACATTGCTCCCGCTTGTAAGCCATTGGAAGGGATGCTTTTGATTAAGAGTTCCGGGCGCTTTCCATCTTGTAGCCGTTCCATCACGCGAGCGAGTGGAATAAAAAGCGTTACTGCCACCATCGGGAGCACACAAGCCGACAGACGTACCAAATCGGCCAATACTGTTCTGTGGTCGCCATGCTGGAGAGGTATCTGCGGAGAGTGTTTGGTTCCAACCATCCTGAAGGCGAAGATCGCGGCACCCCCCGACAGGATGTGGTATGCCGCCCATTCCTGCTCGCGCCTGTTCTTCCGAAATGGCAATGATACGAGCAGCTGAAGCCATGCCTTGCAGGTCCTTGACCTCAACATAGCCGTCCATGTGCACAGTTCCAATATTGTCGAAGAATGCAATGACATCCTCGCGTGCATGGATGGTGAGGTTAAACCGGATACCGCGAGACTTTGCCGAACCGACTTCAATTACCCGCGCGGAGGTATCGAAAGCATCCGTAAACGAGCGATCCGTACAAGGCTTGAGCGAGGCATGCGTCATGCACCGAGCGAAGCCAGTGATTGTCATTTCACCGATAGCGCTGTCGTTATAGTCTTGCTGACGCATAACGGACTGGCCGACGGCCAAGCCTGTCATTGAAGACATGCCCTCGAATGACAGCTCCTGACTGGCTTCTAGATATACGAGGTTCGTGTAAGAACGAACAGAACCGTTGACGTTAATTTGTCCGCTGCTACCGAACTGATGGGAAGGCCACCAAGGAACGCGAACAGCGTTTTCAGTGATCGATGTGACAACAGCCTCATCAGCGCCACGCACCATGATCGATGTGTGGCCTTCATAGACATTGTCTATTGCATGGAAGATATCCGCTTCAACGCCATAACCATCGCCGGAGTTATGATTGATGACGGCAAGACTAGCAACTCGCGACCCCCATGCGCCGATATGGCAATTCCGTAGAATTGCTGAATATGGGTTTTCCGCAAGGACCATGATATCGGGTGATTGCCCCCAATCCATAATTGTCGGTTCAGATATGAGAGAACCATCATGTCGAGTGGACCGAAAAGCGATGTTTTCGACGACAGAAACGCGGCCTTGTATCACTCCCGTACTCAGAAGGCGACTTGTAGCAGGAGTAGCGCCAACAGCATCTTTGTTGGTGAAGTCTTCGACTTCATACGTGTTTAGCGCCGAGCCGCTAGCAAGAGTGTATGCAGCGCCAGCATTCGGATTGTTGACTACACCTCCAAACGGTTTCCGGTTGGTGATCATCGATCCGATTGCTTTGTCGCGGGGAAGATCACGGAAGACAAAAACTGTGAACTCGCCTTCATCGATAAAGGTTTCTACATAAGCGTTGATACCGATTGATTGTATCGGCTTTACCCCTGAACATCTTCCATAGTGACCAACGTTCACGGTGCCTCGGAAGCAAAACAGTCCCGGCCCACAATTTACGTTGCGCGTGAATGCCAGCGCGGAGTTAAAAGCGGGGGCATTATCAAAAGCAGCATCGGGATTTGTCGGATCATAATCCGCTCTTGCCCCGAACATCTCAGCACAGATTTCCTGCCCATCAGAAATGCCCCAACGAACAGTCGCACCATTCGTAACCTGATCGCCGGGGCGATCAATCTCGATTGCGCTTTTCTTACGGTAATTTGCAGCGCCCGACCCGTTCGCAGCATAATAGCCATTGGTGCGTATGAAATTAATGCCTTCAGGTATTGTTAGCGCAGCCAATCCTACGGCAGTCGAATAGATTGGAACGTTACCTTGGCTAACCGCATCGCTGGCATACCCAGCGGCGATATCGCGCGCTGCTTCAGCGGCACCACGTGCCAGATTTGCTTTGTCAACTTCTGCCTGTGCCGCTCGGATCAAAACTTCCATGTCACCGTAGGACAGCATGCGAAGCGTCAATCCGGTATCGATGCAAAGCACAGCCATTCCGGGTGTGAGATAACCTGCTGGAACTGGACGGCTAGTATTCGTCACGAGCGTACGGTTAATCACACCCGCTATCGTTACCGGACCCGTATTTTGTTGCGTGACATTAAGGATATAGAGGACCTGATATGCAGCTGCAGGGATCGCAACGGATGCACTTACGACGATGTTATTAGCCGTGCCACCATGAACATTGTTCAAACGGATGACGCGGTTGTCCGGAAACGTGGAAAGCCCTTCTAGAAGCTTTTTAAGCGTATCACGAATGTCTGGCTTATACGGATGGTGCGGACCTGACGAAGGCACACCATCGATATTGAAATCGCGGAAGATGTCATCGATTGTGCGAACAGTCATACGTTTGCTCCATGGCAAATAGCCCCGCCTGAGCAGGGTACATTATTCAAATTGTTGATTGGTTTAGCTTTCGGCTATCGGCGTGGTTTCGACTGCACTCGGTCCATAGGAGCCGACCCGGCCCTTTTCAGTGCGCAACGCCATTTGGAATTCATATTCCGTGGCATCCGCGAGTAATGGAGTGCGATAGCTTTCAGCCTTATTGTCGAGTGGTCCAACAGTCGTCCAGTCGGTGTCGGCAGTCTTTTTCCACCGCACCATGTAACTGAGGATCAAGTTGCTCGAAGGCGGGAAAGTCAGTTCTGCAATCGGTCCATCTTTCATCAAGACATCAGGCGCATCGGGAACTGGCAAATCATCATCAACCTGACTGCTATCAGAAGCCGGTGCCGTGCCTTCCTGAGATATATCCCAAAGATAGGCGGCTTGCGGCATAGACTGGACTTGCACTGTTGCGCCCTGCAATATTCCACCTTCACCGATGATGAATTTGAAGTCCAATACTTCAAACACACTGTTGATACCGAACAGCGGATACTGAATGCGGATGAAGCGCTCGCCAAATGCAGCAAGGCCCATCAGGTTGGTGTTGAAAGTCCCTACCCAATTCGGATTTGCGCGAAACCATTCAAGCTTCATCAGCCGCCGAGCCTGAGAGTGCGACGGTGCCATATTGAATTGAACGTCTTTGGCTTCCTCACCGTGTTCCAATACATCGATTTCGTCCGCCCAAGGATCAGCATCGGTAGACTGATAATCTTGGCTTGGATCTAGGAACGTGGCGCGAATGGTGTTAGCTGATGTCATCACATCGCGACCACGGCCAACGTCAGAAAATCCGGTGATGGCATCGGCAGTCAAAACAACCGTTGGTTCAGCCCATGCGCCAATATCGAGTGTTAAGCCGCCGTCCGGTGTTGGAACAAGCCTCCCATCACAGCATGCCAGCATTCGGCCCAGAACATCGGCTGGACGCTCATTGAGCTGATATGATCCCCAAAGACGATAACGTGGCTCAGCACCACCAGCAGCTATTGCAATCGCTTCATTGGCACGGTTGAAAGCTTCCACCCAACCGGCCTGTGCCAATGGCGTGTTGAACAGGCTTTCCGGCAGGCGCATTCCATCACGATGCGACATGTAATCGCGAATGATAGCGCCTGCATTGTCGCTCCATTCCATGGATCCGTTGATCGGGTTTTTCACAAGTGATGTTCGCGCAACCACCCGATAGTTGGTGTTGATGCCATTCGGAAAAAGGCTCAGATAATACTCCTGCCCGACCGAATACTGACAAGCCAATAGAGAAGCCACACCATCACCGCGATGATCCGCAGTCCATTCGGGAAACTGCGCTGTTAATTCAGCGTATGCCGTTTCTGTGGCGAAACCTAAGCGCCCCTCAATACGCAGCAGCGACTTTCCGGTTGTTCCTTCGCGGTATTTCGACGGAGAAACAGGTGTTCCATCAGGATTTAGATCAAGCTTGACATCATCAATCCAAAATTCCTCAAACGCTGCGAATTGACCCTGCCCTAAAGCCAGCACTTTGTAAAAATTGCCGCTCTTGGTTTCAGCAAAGGCCCATGTGCCGGAAGTTTTCACGCGGCCATAATGTCTTAGGCGCGGTGCGGTCGGCTGACGAACCTGCTGTTGCACATCCTCTGGCTTCGGCTGTGATGGACGAAACATCGAAGACGCGAGGTAGGTTAAGCCGAAAGAAAGCGCCAAACCGCCTAATGTTGTTCCTGCAAACATTGTGAGCGCAGCAAGACCTGTCTGCAAAGCAGCACCCACCGCACCAGTTCCAACGATTGTCGCGATGATGCCTGAAAGAGCTACTGGCATTCAATCCTCCAAGCTTTCCAGATTGCATCCAGCGGCGCACCGATTAGCCCGGTTTCATCATGGGAAAACCAGAACTGTCCGGCATGAATAGCCATGCACATTTTTTGTTTATGAATGATCAGCCCGACATCGCCGGGTATTGGTGACGATGTCTTGTCGAAGCCGGATAAACGCATAGCTCGGTTGACCAGAATTGGCAGCAAGCCACGACACGTTAAGATCGAAGCTGCCTGCATTGAATTGCTGTAGCCATGCCCCGACCTTGCCAGAGGCGAGATACCGGTGCAAATATGCACCCAGCGATCAGCCGTCGAAATGCAATCAGTCTCACCCCACCGGAAAGGCTTAAGTGTCAATCGGAACGGAATATTCACCCCTTTTACTTATCCAATATTAACCCCCTGATTACGGATTAGCACTTGGCCTGCCCGACGCTGGCCGGGGTTGCAAAGGGTAGGCCAAGTGCGGGTAATTAGC
>Ga0213829_1000222_pt1 | contig 66379 bp, 61 predicted proteins | sample MC6MC0896MG_FD_180665 | JGI IMG/M metagenome (GOLD analysis project Ga0213829, IMG submission 180665) | Enriched soil aggregate microbial communities from Iowa State University, Ames, United States - MC6-MC0896-MG | ecosystem: Environmental > Terrestrial > Soil > Unclassified | place: USA: Iowa... | reverse complement strand
GGCACATTGACGCCTGCAACCTGCAAGGCTGTTGCCAAAGAAAGACTTGCACCAAAGAGCAACGCACCGCCGAGAACCCATATGGGTCGCCCGCGCGCAAGCATGGCAAGAACGATTGCGATAAAGCCATTGCCGTGGCTCATGAATGGAATGAACACGCCAGCCACCGCCACCGACATAAACGCACCACCAAGGCCTGCCAGCGCACCGGTGATCAATACGGCAATGCTTCGTGTACGAACGACATCCACGCCTGTTGCATCCAGTGCCGCAGGCTTATCACCTGCAGCCTGCAAAGCCGTGCCAAAATGCGTCATCCGGTAAATCCAGGCGAACACTGCAACCAGAATGATTGCCAGATAAACGATCGGATTGTGATTAAACAGGATCGGCCCCAAAATCGGAATTTCCGATAATGGCCAGATTGGCCATTTGGAAGCGCCATCTAGACGCGGATAGCTGCGCGAAAACTGCACAAAATGCAAAATTGCAGTGAGGCCCTGAACCGCCAGTGTCAGCGCAATGCCGATGACGATCTGATTGAGGCCCAGCCGCACGCATAGCAAAGCCATAAAGGCTGCAACAAAAGCACCTGCTGCTGCGCCACCAACAAAGCCGAGCCCCATATTGCCCGTGCTCCACGCGGTCAGAAACCCCGCATAGGCACCAGCCAAAATCATGCCTTCAAGACCGATATTAAGAACGCCTGCCTTCTCGGAAAGCTGCTCTCCCAATCCTGCAAGCAGCAATGGCGTTCCAGCAGCGATGGCCCCAAGGAACAAGGTAATGATGAAACTTTCGGTAAAAAGTGACATTTTCTATTCCTCAGAACTTCGCACGATATTGACGATGCTTGTCGATATATTCCGCCAATGCGAGTGTGATCAGCAGGAGTGCCACAATTACCAGCGAGAAGAAACTCGGCACACCAAGGCGACGAGCGGCACTCTCACCGCCGATTGTGAGCGCTGAAAACAAAAAGACATAAGCGATTGAGCCAAACCCGTTTAACCGGGCGAGGAAGACCAGCGGCACGACCGTAAGACTGTAAGCGGGGTTCCAGTCGGCACGCACATTGCCCTGTGTTCCAAGAATATCCACAGCACCGGAAAGACCGGCAAGACCGGCAGAAATTGCAAACACCGCGATGGTTAGTTTTGGAACCGAAAGTCCGGCATGAACCGCCGCACGAGGATTGGCACCCACCAGACGCAGTTTCATGCCGAACGATGTGCGCGTCATCATCAGATGCATGGCAATGATAACGACCAGTCCAATGATAAGGCCCGACGAAATCGTTGTATCAAACAGCTTCGGCAATCGTGCATCAACAGGCAACGTACGGGTCTGGGGCGTGGTGGTTGCAGGGTCCAGAAATGCGAGCTTCACAAGCACATTAGCGAGCGAAACGCCCAGGAAACTCATCATCAGCGTTGTGATGATTTCATTGATACCGTGCCAAGCTTTCAGCATCGCTGGCAGCAGTCCCCAAAGCGCGCCAATAATCAGCCCTATCACCAAACCAATGGCAAGGTTGAGCCAGATGGGCAATCCAGCAAGATGCATCAAGGGTGTGGTGGCAGCAACGATCACCGCAGCAAGCAAAAACTGCCCATCGCCGCCAAGATTCCAGATGCCAGCGCGAAACGCTACGATCAGGCTGGCTGCGATAAGTAGAAACGGCCCCATGCGGGTGAGTGTTGCGGACAACCCGGATGGCGACAATATTGCGCGTTCCACGACATAACCGTAATAGCTCAGCGGGTTCACGCCCATTGCGAGAAGGATCATTCCTCCCAGCACCAATGCCGCGACCAACGGCCCGACGCTGACGGTCAATATTTTGCTCCAAGCCGAGAAAGGGGATCGCATTGCAGCGCTCGCCACTCCAGCCGTGCTGGCTTGTTGATCGCTCATTCTTCTTCTCCGGTACTCATCAGGCGACCGATTGCATCGCGCGCGCCCACACCATTTTGAACCGTGCCAAGTATTCTGCCCTGGTCGATCACGGCGATCCTGTCGGCCAGCTCCAAAAGCTCGTCGAGATCTGTTGAAATCAGTAAGACCGCTTTGCCGGCATCAGCCGCATCACGAATACGCTGCCGTGTGGCGCGAATATTCTTCACATCAAGCCCATAAGTCGGCTTTGCAAAAATCACAGCTTCTGCTGCACCCGTCAGCTCGCGTGCCAGCAGAACCTTCTGGATATTGCCACCTGAGAGGGTTCCAACCGGGGTCTGAACATCCGGTGTGCGAATATCAAAATTTCGAACATGCTCTTGCGCCTGCGAGCGAATGGATTTCGGCTTTTCGAGACCATTGCGCCAGAAAGGCGATGAACCAATGTCTTTGAGCAGAAAGTTCGTGGCGACGGCAAATGCCCCCACAGTCCCCTCGCCCAAACGATCATCCGTGACATATCGCAAACCGGCAGCCCGCCGTTCGCCAACCGAACACTGCCCGATCTCGGCACCATGCAATTTCACACTTCCTGACGATGGGGCTTGCCCTGCCAACGCTTCCGCCAGTTCTTTCTGGCCGTTACCGTCAATACCGGCAATGCCCAGCACTTCTTTCGATTTAAGGACAATTGAAACATCGCGAACCGGAATTCGACCTGCTTTCGAATTGAGTTTCGAAACTTCCAGAACAACCGGCCCCAGGTCACGATTACCAAGAAATGCGCTTGCATCTTCGCCGGTTGCCGACTGGCCAAACATGAGCCGAATGATATTCGCCGTGTTTTCCTGATCGCTGTTCGCGTGAAGCTCATCAGGCGCGATGGCTCCGGCATTTTTGCCAAGCCGCAAAACAGAAATTCGATCACCATAGGCAAGCGCTTCATTAAGCTTGTGCGTGATAAAGATCACCGCAAGCCCTTCGGCCACCAAACGGCGCATCAGTTCCCCAAGCGAAACAGCTTCGTTTGGTGTCAGCATTGCGGTTGCTTCATCAAGGATGAGGCATCGGCTACCGCGCATCAAAGCGCGCAATATTTCAACCTGTTGACGCTCGCCGAGCGAAAGGCTTGAGACCAGCGCGAAAGGATCAACCCGCAAACCCACCCGGCTTGCAGTTGCATTGATACGTTTGGCAATGCCGTTGCGATCAGGCTTGCGCCACCAGACGCCGCCCAGCGTGAAATTATCCACAACCGTCAAACTGGGAACCAGCATAGAGTGCTGGAAGACGGTCCCAATTCCTAGTGTCAAAGCATGCCGCGGTGATGTGACTGTGACAGCTGAACCGTCAATTTCAATCCAGCCATCGTCCGGCTGTTGAAGTCCTGAAAGCATGCCAACGAGGGTGGATTTGCCAGCGCCATTCTCGCCAAGAAGCACATGGACTTCGCCGGGCCAGATATCCGTGCTGACATTGTTATTGGCAATCACACCCGGAAAACGCTTGGTTATGCCACGCAGACCGACAAAAGGCTTCGCCGCAGAATTTGATGAAAAGGCTACTTTTTCAGTTGTCGCCTGCATCTCACTATCCTTCATGCAAATCCGTCTCGCCGCATCGTGATAGATCGCCACAAGGTGCGATCCATCACAATAGACGTGGAACATTCACATTGATATGCGCTCACCTAAAACGGCGGCACAATCGAAAGCGACGAGACGGGCTAACTCACTTGGCTGCGACAGTCTTCACCAGCTCATGAACACTGGCCGCATCAAACTTCGGCTCAACCTTGATCGCACCGGAAACAACCTCTGCCTGAAGGCCCTCGATCTCTTTCCAGACATCATCCGGTATGTTCTTCGTCTTCAAAAGTCGAAGGCTACCGTCACTGAGCTTGATGTTATAATTCTGAGCACCGTATTTCCCGTCTTTCAGATCCTTGATCATCGCGGAATAAACAGGTGTCAGATCCCAAATCACAGACGACAGAAGATGCCCCTTATCAATCGAGGTTTTATCGCCAATAACATCGATGAAGTAGGCTTTCCCGCCGTCAGTTGCCGGTGTCGTTTCAACCGCCTGCAACATGCCGAAGCTCGAACCGTTGCCCTGTCCGAAAATAATATCAGCGCCCGACGCTATCACCGTTTCAGTCACACGCTTGCCGCCCGCAGCATCTGCATAGGCAGCCGGTCCGATCACGGCATAGCGAACTTCAACTTCAGGTTTTTCCGCTTTCACACCTTGCGCAAAAGCAACCGACATATTGTTCCACGATGGCGGCTCACCCGACACTACAATACCCACAACCTTTGTGCGGCTCATTTTTGCGGCAAGTCGACCTGCGAGATAAGCACCATCACTACCCGCAGCCGTATAATCAGCAACCTTGCCAGCCGCCATCTTGTCAGGGCTATCGACAATAGCGACAGGAACTTTCATTTCTTCGCCAATTTCAGGCGCTGAGGTATTATAACCGGAAGCGTGCGCAATCAGCAGACCAGCACCATCTTCAGCGAGTTCGCGCAATGTTGGGCGCACATCGCCATAACCTAGGTTTTCAGCAACGATGACCTTGACGCCAGCAGCCTCTCCCGCGGCCTTGGCAGCATCGACACCCTGCTGGTTCCAACCCATGTCGGTTCCCATTTCAGGTGCCAGAATAGCAATGGATTCAATGTCTGCCGCCAAAGCAGTGCTTGCCATCATACCACTTAGGGCAAAAGCAATTACGGCACTACTAATTGTTCTTTTTTTCATTTTATTGTTCCCTCTTATAGATTTTTGTTGACTATTTACTCAGTCCCGGATGATTTTTAAAGTAGAAACCGGGAGCAATGTTTCAAAATGCAAATTCACATCACCTTTCTTGCTACAGCATTTCTTGGTCTGAACGCTGCATCAGCGTCCGTTAACAACCAATCTCTTGATATTACGATTGAGAACAGCGGCAAGACGGCGTTGGTCTGCTCTGCTTCAATTGCGCATTGGTTTTCTGCCGATCTTGGCGAAGTTACGCCCGGTGCAAGCCGTTCCTTCAGCTTTGGCGTCGATGTAAAATCCGGCAAAGTCTTCCAGTTAAATTCGGTTGGCGACGAGATGGCAGTGCAGCGGGTCTGGTGCGGGCATAAGGGCAATGACTGGGCGACACGCGCAGAAATTCCAATGGAACGCCGCGCCGGCGTAAGCCCGGAACCAGTACGCCTGCGCTGTGCAGCAGATGCGGAGACTACCCGATGCGCTGCTAAATAGCAGCGCATTATCAAGCTGGTTTTAAATCCCTTACAGCCTTGCATCTGACGCCTCCGTTCGGAAGGGGCGCTCTATGAGGAAGATCACAGAGAGATCTGCGGCTCATAAAACCATAACCCCAATTGACAGTGCAAGAATACGATAGCATGATCATACCGTAATACAATAATGAAAAATCAACTGATGGCAAATTTTGGAAAATTCTTTTATCTCACTGGATAATAAAGGAAAAATCTAAAATAGCCTCAGACAGCATTCGCGAGAGAGTAGAAAATGCGCACAGCAATTGTCACCGGAGCCAGTCGTGGATTGGGTCGAGCCTTCGCAATCGGACTGGCAAAAGACGGATTCGCGCTGAGCCTTTGTGCTCGCGATGCCCTCGCACTTGAAGAGACTGCTGAGCTTGCACGCGCAGCAGGCTCGCCGCAGGTTATGATTGTTGCTGCTGATCTGTCGCAAGTGGGCGCAGCAGAGAACGTGGTTGCAGAAACGCTTGCCGCGACGGGGCAAATTGATGCGCTCATCAACAATGCGGGCGCAACCAAGCGCGGTGATTTTTTATCGCTGACAGACGAGGATTTTCAGGAAGGCTTTGCGCTCAAGTTCCATGCAACAGTGCGCTTCTGCAGAGCAGCCTGGCAGGCTTTGACGGACAGCAAAGGCGTGATCGTCAATATATCAGGTGTCGGTGCGCATACGCCCGAAGCCGACTTTACCATCGGCGGTTCCGTCAATTCAGCGCTCATCAATTTTACAAAAGCAATTTCCAAGCGCGCACAGGGTACGGGCATGCGCATCAATACGCTTTGCCCTGGCCACATTGTGACAGACAGGCTAGGCCGCCGCATCGAAGTGCTTGCGAATGAGCGCAATATTTCCATTGAAGCGGCACGTGAAGAAATCCGCGAGGCGCAAGGCATCCAGCGCTATGGCGAAGCTGATGAAGTGGCCGATGTCGCTCGCTTTTTATGCAGCCCTGCCGCATCCTATGTGCATGGCACAGTCATCAATGTCGATGGTGGCGCAACACCAGGTATTTAGCCCCGAAACATAAAACGCCGGGGAAATTTCCCCGGCATCAAAATTAAGCGTCTGCTTCTTCGGCCAACCGCTCGCGCAGAATGGCGATGGCGACCTTGCCTGCATTCATGACGTGATATGCGGCGGCTTTGCGCGCTTCTTTGCCACGTCTCGCGGCCAGATGACCAACCACTTCTTCAAGCTCAGCAAGGCTTTCACGGGTGCGCCCCGGTGCGCCCAACGACGTCGCACGCAAAACCATGACACGGGCGTTCAGCGAAGAAAGCGTATGACCAAGCGCTTCATTGTGTGCGCCGAAAATCAGGCAATCATAAAAAGCATTCTTGGCTTGCAGGCGCTCTAGCGGATCGGTGACTTTGTCGCCTTGCTTTAACACTTCAAAAGCGGCTTTAAGCGCGTCAATATCTTCGTCAGTGGCATTGCGGGCAAACAATTCGCATGCCAGCCCTTCAAGCTCAATACGGACCTGATAGATGCCTTCCGCCTGCTCAGGTTTCAGACGGGCAACGATCGGACCGCGATGCGGAACAACCTCAACCAAACCTTCACTTTCAAGCTGACGAAGTGCTTCGCGCACAGCCGTACGGCTGACACCTGTCATCTCGCACAAGTCACGTTCCGTAATACGCTGACCCGCCGTAAAATACCCAACCGCAATCGAATTACGGATACTTTCCGTAACGCTATGACGCACGGGAGCAGCAGCTTTTACCACTTTAAAATCAATAGGCGGAGTTCGTCCGTTCATAGATACAGCCATAAATTTGTACCCCGTCGGTTTATGGGGATCGGTATTACCGTATTACTATACGCTAATTGCTTGTTTTGAAAGCACCAGATTACCGCCCTGCCTGTTTTAGGTGCAAAACCTTAGTCTTATGCCGCATCTATAATCGACATCGTGGCGGCGATGCCTGCACCAATATCAATCCCTGTGACACCCGCAGCCTGCAACCCACCAGCAATTGCAGCAACGGATATGAGCGAATAAGTCGGGCGTGCCGTTGGTCCCATATGCCCGATCCGGGTGAGCTTACCCAGCGTCTCGCCGCGACCTGACGAAAAGACTACGCCGTAACGCTCGCGGATGGACGCACGCAATTTTGCTTCATCTATTCCATCGGGAATAGCCACGGCGGTACAGGTCGCAGATGCAATTTCTTCGCGTGCCGCCCAGAGTTTTAGACCTGCGGCCTGCACACCTGCGCGACAGGCTTTTGCCGTCAGCGCATGACGTGCCCAAACAGCCTGCTCACCTTCTTCGAGATAAATATCAAGCGCTGCATCCAGCGCATTGATTTCGGAAACCGATGGCGTGAAAGGAAACGGCCGATCAGCCCTATGCGCCTCTTTCCAGTCAACAATCGAGAGAATGGAAGCCTTTGGCGCGTCCGGATTTGCTGCCATTTTTTCCCACGCGGCTTCGCTCACATGCAAGAGCGTCAATCCGGGCGGGCAACCCAGACATTTATTCGGGCCGGTCACAAAAATATCGGCAAAAGAAGTTTCGGGCAGCACATTCATTCCACCGAAAGCCGAAACAGAATCCACAATGAACAGCTTTCCCGCGTCCCTCACGACGGCACCAATTTCAGCCACCGGATTAACCGTGCCGGATGGCGTATCGTGATGGCAAATCGAGACTATGGCAATGTCAGGACGTTTTTTTAGAAAGTCAGCAACCGCTTCAGCCGTGAGCACTTCATTATAAGGCACGGCAATCTCGAGAACATCCTTTGCATAGCGAGCGGCCCAATAACCAAAGCCTTTGCCGTAAACGCCAGAGACCAGATTAAGGACGACATCATTTTTGGCGATGAGGGATGCGGCTGCAGCTTCCAGTCCGAGCACAGGCTCACCCTGCAAAATGACGGGCGGCGTTTTGGTATGAAAAACGCGCTGCACCTTGGCATTCACCGCTTCATAAAACGCAAGAAATGCCGGATCATAATCATAAAGCACAGGTCGCGACAGCGCGCGCAGCACGGACGGATAAGCATCGACAGGTCCTGTGGTCAAAGTGAATATTGGATCGGCAATTTTCCCGTAGCTCATAACACTCTCCCTTAGCTTTTCATTTTATCTCGCGTCATGGCGAGAAAAGCTGTTCCATCCACAGCATCTTCAATCGTCTCAAGCGAAGCGATCAGCGCATCACTTTTCAGTTCAATACCGCGCCATCTGACCTGTGCACGAAACTTCGTCGCCAGATCGGCGTCGGTCATCGGATGCGCCAATCCGCCTTTAGCAGCATCGATTTTTCGCAACAGCCTGCTTCCGTCCTCAAGGGTTACACAAACTTCCGCAGCTTCGAATGTAAAGGAAGGATCATCTAAAAATGACAGCTTGCTCCCCAGTGCCCTGACCTGCGGATCGGTGACAGCCAGATCGGAAAAAGCTTCCAGATCCGCTCTGCCCCATAAAAGACTGACTGCCACGGCGTGCTGCGCACTGACTTGCGATAATCTGCCAGTGGCAACACCGGGGCGATCGGTCCGCTGGCGTAAAAGTGGATGTCCCTTAAGAGTTATGGATACGATCTCTTCCGGATTGTAATTTTCTCCAGCATGAAGTGCGAGACAAGCTTCAATCACCGGATTCAGCACCACCCCGCATGGATAGGGCTTGAAGGTATTTTTTAAAATCTCCCAACGCTCACCCAGCCCGTCAGTCAATGCTGAAACATCGGGCGTATCGGCATGAAGCGCAAGGAAGCCTCGCAGCCCTTCAATTGGCGTTTGCGGCCCCGTAAAACCTTTGGCCGCGAGCAGCGCAGACGCCAAACCAGCACGTGCTGCCTGACCTACAGAAAGACTTTTCGACATTGTGCCTAAAGTTTCGACAGAGCCGGAAGCCTGCGCCAGCGCGTGTCCCAACGCATCCACAAGCTGCGAAGGCGTGAGCTTCAAAAGTCTGCCTGCTGCGAGTGCGGCACCAAATATTCCGCAGGTCGAAGTAATATGCCAGCCACGCGCATAATGAACCGGATGCAGAGCGTTACCCAGTCGGCAGGTGATTTCTGCACCCAGAACAAAAGCATCGATCAGCGCCTGCCCCGACACAGGTCGGCCTTCGAGAGCCATTGTCTCGGCCAATGACAGAACAGCGGGTGCAACGGGCGCCGACGGATGAATAACCGTTGGCACATGCGTGTCATCATAATCAAAGATATTGGCCGATGCCGCATTGATATAAGCGCCCCAGAGCATGTCGGCACGTTCAGAACGGCCAATGATCGTCGCTGTTGCAGGACCGGAAAAAGCTGGCAACATTGCCACCAGCTTTTCAATTGCAGTCTCATTCGAGCCACCTATCGCTGTCCCCACCATATTGAGCAAGGATCGCCGCCCGGCAGCGCGAACCGCTTCGGGCAATTGAGGCGGCGAATGCACAAATTCAGCAATGATTGCGCTCAAACCCGCCATGTCAGATGCCAGCAGCTTTACCACGCACTTCCGTCTCCGCCCATTGTTCCAGAGGCCGAATAATTGCGGTCATATCCGCATCCGGTCCAAGTTCGGCCTTGGTAATCGAAAAGAGCATGCGAACGGCATTGCCGACCATCATCGGGACGCCAAGACGTTCGGCCTCCTCAAGGCAAAGCCGAATATCCTTGAGTGACAAGGCAATCGCAAAGCCAAAATCAAAGCCACGCGGCAAGACAAAACGCGGAATCTTGTCGACACTGGCCGATGTGCGCCCCGATCCCGCATTAAGCACTTCAATCATCACATCCGCATCAAGGCCTGCTTTGGCACCCATCACCATGGCTTCCGACGTGATTGCAAGGGCTGCCGCCGAGCAAATATTATTGATGAGCTTCATCACCTGTGCCTTGCCCGGCTCTTCCGCAACGCGGATCACTTTGCCAAGTGTCAGAAGCATCGGCTCGACAATGGCAAAATCTGCCAATGGACCAGCGGCCATCAAAGCCAGCGTCCCTTTTTTAGCACCTGCAACACCGCCCGATACGGGACTGTCGATCAAGGCAATACCTGCGGCAGACAATATCTCAGCCAGATCCATCTCAGCTTTTGGTCCGGTCGTCGACAGATCGACAACGCGTTTCACAATACCGGGATTTGTAGCAATACTTCGCCCGACAGCCAGCACCACATCAGGCGTTGGCAGCGAGAGAAAAATGGTTTCAACCCGGGTTGCCAGTTCATCAAGGCTAGAGGCTTCCGAAGCACCCGCAGAGGTCAGCGCCGCAACCGCTGCTTGGGCCCGATCATTAACGACAAGCTTATAGCCTGCGCCAATCATGCGTTCCGCCATCGGGCGCCCCATATTGCCAAGGCCCACAAAACCGACTTCGCTCATTCCACTCTCCTGTTATCGTGGCCCCGCTTTCAGGCGAAGGACCAGCCATTATCTACCGGGATGGCCGCACCATTGATGCCTTCGCTGGCAGCGCCGCAAAGGAACAGCGCGAGCGCCGTCACCGTCTCCATTGGAATAAATTTGCCACCCGGCTGACGGGTGGAAAGGAAAAGCTGCGTTGCCTCATCAATGCTTAAGCCGTTTTCAGTGGCCAGCACTTCAATGCGGCCAAGCGCTGAATCTGTCGCCATCAGTCCCGGACAAATCGCATTGCAGGTGATTGATGTGGCGGCCAATTCCAACGCCACTGTGCGCGTCAGCCCGATCATCGCGTGTTTGGTGGTAACGTAATCTGCACGTCCCGCAAGCGCGATCAAACTATAGACAGAAGCCATATTGATGATCCGCCCCCAGCCCCGCGCCTGCATTTGCGGCAGACATGCACGGATCAGCCGGAACGGCGCGGACAGATTGACCTCCATCGCGCGATCCCAATCCAAATCGGCAAGCGATTGCACCGGGGACATTTTGCGAATGACAGCATTGTTTATGAGAATATCGACCGAACCAAGATGCTCTCTTGCATGAGCAACAAGCCGATCAGAAGCGCCTTCTTTGGATAAATCAGTCTCAAGCGAACCGACAGGCTGACCTGTTTCTTCAGCCAAAACCAGTGCAGCATCGCGCACATCAGAACGAATATCGCTCAGAAATACCCGATCACCAGCTTTTGCAAAGACCCGCGCAAGTTCCAACCCCAATCCAAGTGCTGAACCTGTGATTAGAACGCCGCGTCCCCCGCCATTGCTCATCGCGCAAGCTCCTGCCAGCTTAACATCGGCGCAACATCCAGCCTTGCCACGATGCCTTCCAATGCTGGTGACAAGGCAGGATAGGCTCGCATGACTGCTGGATCATGTCCCGGCACGATATGATCAAGGCTTGGCGCAAGCTCAATCAATCGCGCATAGCCCCGGATCAGCGCAGCTTCATCAAACAACACTGGAAATGGATTTTCCCGCTCCATATTGGCATAAAAATGCGTGGCATCAGATGCGATAACCACCCAGCCACGCGCAGTATAAGCGCGAACGACCTGCAAGCCTGCGCTGTGGCCCGGCACGGAATGCAGCCATAAGCCGGGTACCAATTCTTTGTCGCCGCGATAAAACTCAATTCTACCGGCATAAAGATTGCGGATATAAGCTACGATGTTTTCTACATCGAAGGGCGCACGCGCCTTTGTATCGCACATACAAGGCCCGGTCGCATGGCCTGCTTCATCGACCTGAAGGTGAAAATGCGCTGCCGGAAACTCTCCGAGCGTGCCTGCATGATCATAATGTAGATGGGTCAGAATCACCTGACGCACGTTCTTTGCATCGACATCCAACAAAGCCAGTGCATCCGCAGGACGGCGTAATAATGTGCGTCCACGGGCATCGGCAGCTTCTTGACCAAAACCAGTATCGATGACGAATATCTCATCGCCACGACGCGCAAGCCAGATATAATAATCGAGATTTTCACCGTTTTCATGCGGATCGGCATAAAGAAAATTGTCTTTCGCCTTGCGTCCCTGATGGGTAGCATAACGCAGGGCATAAAGCTCAAACGGTGCTGTTTTCTCATCGATTTCTGATGCAGACCCCACCATGTTTCCCCTGCTTTGCACCTGTGTCTCCCGAAAAACATCCAGCTTGGAAATAACGAGTGCCATATCCAAAGTTTTCAGTATGACCGTAATCTTGTCATACAATCTATTGACAGGTCAAGTCCGACATGTCTAACCTTGAGACAATCAGAACAGCAAAGCCAGAGGGGCCAAGCTGCCGAACTTCCTACCTTAATGGAGAGATGTATGACTCGTCCTGAATTCAGCGGTGAACAATTCCAGAAAGGGTTGAAGGTTAGACGCGAGGTTCTCGGTGACGGCTATGTTGCGCCTTCACTTGCAAACGCCGATGACCTGACGGCCCCGTTGCAAAAACTGGTGACAGAATGGTGCTGGGGGGAAATCTGGACCCGTCCTGGACTGGAACGCAAAACCCGCAGTTTTCTAAACCTTGCCATGCTGACTGCATTGAACCGTCCGCATGAAGTCAAGATACATGTTCGCGGTGCGCTGAACAACGGCGTCACAGAAGAAGAAATCGTCGAAGTTATTCTTCAGGCGGCAATCTATTGCGGTGTGCCCGCGGCACTCGACTCAATGCGTGTTGCCACTGAAGTCATCCGCCAGATGCGTGACGAAAAGGCTGAAAGCGCCTGATCTTTAATACCGGAAACGCTCAATAATAATTCGGGGAACACCCGCGATTCCAATTGCAATAGGAGGCCCATTTGACACAGGGAACAGCAACGAAACTGGCGAGTAAGCCACACAGGCTGAAAACCGGCGAACAATATAAAGAATCGCTCAAGGACAACCGCCAAATCTGGGTTGGCGGACAAAAGCTGAACTCCGTTTATGACGAACCGGCCCTGGCCAATGGTATCGATCTTCTTGCATCGATGTTCGACGACCAGTTCACGGAAGAGCATGCTGACGCCACAACTTACTATGACGAGAAGGTCGGAGCGGTTCTGAGCCGTTCATGGCAGATACCGCGCACCAAGGAAGACCTCGCTGCCCGTCGCCGGATGATCGAATACACATCGCTTAAGACCGCCGGTACGTTTGGTCGTCCACCGGATCTTGCTCCATCGATCGTTGTCGGTCTCTATGCCTATCTCCCAACCTTCAAGAAAAAGAAGTCGCTGATTGAAGGGATCGATCCGGATTTTGCAGAAAATATCGAACGATATATGGAATATGGTCAGAACAACAATCTGACTGCATCCGAAAGCCTTGCCGGACCACAGGCTGATCGTTCGTCGCCAAAGGCTTCGGAAGCCTCGCTTCTCAAAGCGCGCAAGGTCACGAAAGATGGCGTTTATATCTATGGTGCAAAAACCGTAGGCTCGATTGCTGCTCAGGCCAACGATATTTTCTTCACCAATCTTGGCGGTATTCAGGAAACACCGGCTGATGCCTGTATCTGGGGTTCTGTGCCTATCGACACGCCCGGAATCAAAATGATCTCACGCGAAATGGTTTCACAGCCATTGTCGAGCAAGTTCGATCATCCGGTCGCAAGTCTTGGGGAAGAAGCCGACCAGTTCATCGTTTTCGATAATGTCTTTGTACCGAAAGAACGTCTGTTCAATCTCGGTGATCCGACAGCAATGAGCTATTACGGCCCAGTCTGCGTGTTTGCCCACTGGCATGTTCTGACACGTCTTGCGGTCAAGGCCGAACTGTTTGTTGGTGCCGGACAGATGGTGCTGGATTATCTTGGCACGGGTAAAATCCCTGCCGTTCAGATGATGCTCGGACAGCTTGTCGAATATGCACAGACGCTTCGTGCTTTCGTTACAGCAGCTGAAGCACTTGCTGTTCCGACTGAAGGCGATGTGATGCGCCCCGATGTCGGTATGCTGACAGCCGGTCGTCTCTACTCTATCGAAAACTATCCGAAGATCATTCATATCCTTCAGGAAATGTGTGGTCAGGGGCTCGTCATGCGCTTTGGTAAAAAGGCATTCGATAATCCGGAAGTCGGTCACTTCCTGCATGAACTGCTTCCCGGACATGGTGTTTCGGCCATGGTGAAGGAGCAGTTGATGAACTTCATCTGGGATATGACATCCGGTTCGCTGGCTGGTCGCGTTGCACTGTTTGAAAACGTCAATGCAACCCCTGCGCCTGCCCTTCGCGCAAGACTTTATAATGAAGTCAAACGTGACGGATATGTTGCTCAGGTGAAGAAGATTGCCGGCATCGAATAGACCCCGCTTGCCCCGTCCGGCGAAAATCGGACGGGGTTCTTTTTCCGGGACTATCTGGAGACTGCGATGGATTACGCAACGCTCATCGACCAATTTTATAAAGCCTATGCATCACGCAATGCGGACGCTGCTGCTGCCCTTTATCATACCGACGGCTGGCATGAAGAAGTCGCCATGGGTAAACGTCGCGCAGGCCATGCAGCGCTCACTGAGGGGCTTGTCGGTTTCTGGCGCATGCTGCCTGACGTTGTATGGGAACGTCGTGGCTATATCCGTGCGGCCAATCAGGTTGCTATTCCTTATTTCATGACTGCGACCTGCACGCCGCGCGGGGAAAATGCAACGCCGCGCAAGATTGCGCTTGATGGTCTGCACATTTTTGAAATCAAGGATGGGCTTCTCACCGGCACAAAAGATATGTGGGATCTTGATCTCTTCAAAGCACAGATGAGTTGAGCGATGGACGATCTGGCAAGAAAAGATGGTATCGCAATTTCAGAACTGATTTCGAAAGGTGAAATCAGTTCGGCTGAGGTGCTGGAAACGACCATTGAACGCATAGAACGGCGTAATCCGCAATTAAATGCGGTCGTTCATGCGCATTTTGATCTTGCCAGAAAGCAAGTCGCCAATGGACTACCACAAAGTCCGCTTTCGGGCGTGCCTATGCTTCTCAAAAACACCGGCTTTGAAGCCGAAGGCATGATCCTGTCAAGCGGCTCTGAACTCTTACGCAATGCGGTCAGCAAACGCGATTCCACGATTACCGCACGCTATAAATCCGCGGGCATGGTGATTGTGGGAAAATCCAACACGCCGGAATTTGCGCTTAGTTTCACAACCGAATCCGAGGCTTTCGGCCCAACGCGCAATCCGTGGGACCTGAATCGTTCGGCTGGTGGATCGTCCGGCGGCTCCACCGCAGCAGTGGCAAGCGGCATGGTGCCTCTTGCGAACAGTTCCGATGGAGCGGGTTCTACAAGACTTCCCGCAAGCCATTGCGGACTTTTTGGTTTCAAGCCTTCGCGACTGATCAATCCTGTCGGCCCCACAGTTGCGGAAGCCATTGGCGGCATGTCGACACCCCATGCTGTTACATGGTCGGTTCGCGATAATGCAGCGATGCTCGATATTTCGGGCGGCAGCGATCTGGGCGATCCGTGGGCCTCTCCTGCTGCTTCCGGCAGCTATCTTTCAGCACTTGAAAAGACCCCGCCTCGCCTCAAAGTGGCTATGATCCTTAACGCGCCTGACGGCAGTGCCATTGAACCGGAAATGATCGCAAGCGTTCGCGAAACAGCGAAACTGCTGGAAGCTCTGGGACATCAAGTCGAAGAAGTTGCTGATGCAGGCTATGATGCGGATGCTGTCAAAACTGCGTGGCGCATCGTCGTCGGCGTCAATGTCGCGCTTGGGGTGACCGGTGGTGATGCCGCTTCTGCCAATATCGCAAAGCTCGAACCCGTCAATCAGCAATGGGTCCGCGAAGCGCTGGAAATCTCCGGCACGCGTTATCTTTGGGCGATCAATCAGTTGCATGCCTCATCACGCGCATTGGGAAAATTCTTCACCCGATATGACATCATGCTCACGCCTGCCGCCGCTGAACCCGCGCCGCTTTTGGGCAAGTTTGCAGGCAAGAACAAATCGCTTGATGAGTTTTACGATCTGTTCTGGTCGCATTCACCGTTTACGGCTGTGTTCAACACATCTGGCTGTCCCGCAATGTCGGTTCCGCTCGGCACGAGCCCAACAGGCCTGCCTGTCGGCTCCCACATGGGTGCAGCCTTTGGCAACGATGCATTGCTTTTTGCGCTGGCCGCAGAACTTGAACGTGCAGCTCCATGGATAAACCGCCGTCCACCGGTTTTTGGCTAAGGAAAACTCTATGCAGAATACGGAAATCCTTGCCCTGACTGCTCGCGAAATCGCTTGCGTCGTTGAAACTAGGCAGTTGAGCGTGCGCGCAGTCACAGAAGCACATCTGGAACGGATCGCAGAAACTGACGACCCGATCAAGGCATGGCAATATCTCAACATCGAGCAAGCACGCAAGAATGCCGATGCGATGGATAAGAACGGTGCCAGAGGGCCACTTGCAGGTGTCCCCATCGGTATCAAAGACGTGATTGACACACGCGATATGCCAACTGGTTATGGAACTCCTATATATGAAGGGTTTCAGCCGCCATGGGATGCGCCAGCGGTACAGGTCGCAAAGAATTCGGGTGGACTGATTTTAGGCAAGACAGTCAGTACAGAACTTGCCATGGCAAGCCCCAACAAGACCCGTAACCCCCACAACCCTGCACATACACCGGGCGGCTCGTCGTCAGGCTCGTGTGCGGCAGTTGCAGCCGGAATGGTTCCGCTGGCATTTGGCACACAAACATCTGGTTCCGTTATCCGTCCAGCCAGTTTTTGCGGTGTCACCGCCTTTAAACCAACCTTTGGATCAATCAACACTGTCGGCATCAAGGTCCTGTGCCATGGGCTTGATACACTTGGCGTGATTGCACGCAACATTGGCGATGCCGCCCATTGTGTCGCCGCACTCAGCGGTCAATCCGAACTCGCCGCATTGACACCACCAACGCGGCCGCGCATTGGCGTGCTTTTGGGAACGCGCCTCGAAAAAGCCGAAGCCTATGCGATTGAAGCGGTCAATCATCTGGCATCGGTTGCCGAAGCTGCTGGGGCTGAGGTTACAATCATTCCTGTGCCTGCCTGGTATGACGGAATTTTCGAGCTTCATGAGGCAGTCATGGGTTGGGAAGTCACCCAGTCGCTTGCTTCTGAAATCAGCCATAACTGGGATGAACTGACACCCGTCACCCGCGCGATGCTTACAGAACAGGGCCGCATCGATGAACCACGCTACCGCGCAGCCATGGCTGAAATCCACGGGATCCGCCACTTGATGGATGCAATCCTGTCGCGCTTCGATGTTGTTCTGACACTGGCTGCCCCCGGCGAAGCGCCCGAAGGCACGGCAACGGGCGACCCGATTTTCAACCGGCTGTGGAGCGTATTGCAAGTTCCGCTGATCTGCCTGCCCGTGTCAAAGGGGCCAAAAGGCTTGCCGGTCGGCGTTCAGCTTGTGGGTGCGCGTGGCGCTGACCTACGCCTTGGTAACGCTGCTCTTTTCCTTGAAAACGTGATCGCTGCAAAAGGAGGCACCCTGTGACCCAGTCCGCAACGGATCAACTCACCAATGATTTTCGCACAGCGATGCGCCAGCTTGCGGCGACCGTAAATATCATCACCGCAGGCGAAGGCAAAGGTCGGCGTGGACTGACGGCAACTGCCGTCTGCTCGATGTCCATCACCCCGCCTTCAATGCTTGTCTGCGTCAATCGCTTCGGTGAAGCACATAAAGCAATTACCACTGCCGGAAGCTTTTGCGTCAACATCCTCGCCGATGCGCAGCGTGAAATTGCGCTGCGTTTTGCAGGCCAGATTGGCGAGCTGGGTGAGGATAAATTTTCGCCATATGGCTGGACAAATCTCGCAACCGGCGCCCCCGCTCTTGATAATGCAATGGCAAATCTCGACTGCGAAATTGCCTCTGTTTCAGAAACTGAAAGCCATTCAATTTTCATTGGCAAAGTAATGGCCATCCGCTTTGGTCCTGAAACATCGCCACTGCTGCATTACAACCGGAACTTCTTCACACTGGCCAATCAGACCGCGCTATAGAAACATCAAAATCTGAGGGAAACGGCTGCGCCGAATATCAAATAGAAAGAGCACGTTGAGTTGAACCGAAGCTCTTCCGGTCGCAGCCACATACAAGCGGGCATTGCCCCACGGAGGTTATTATATGTCTATCAGTGACGCACAGTTCTTGAAGGGCTGGAGACAGGTGCTTGAAATGTGCAACCTGAAACCCGGCGAACAGGTAACGATCCTCACAAGCGATGATAGCAATAAGCAGATCGCGTATATTGCAAAGCTAGCGGCCTCTGATCTCGGTGCAGTTGTCACCGAATTAAACCTCGCGCCAGTGAACAGCGAAAAGGCGATTTCACCCGATAAATCAGGCTATATCGGCAAGACCCCTTTGGATGGCAATGTGGCAGCTCTTGCCTGCCTCAAGGCATCCGATCTTGTTATTGATACATTGCAGCTTCTGTTTTCCAAAGAGCAGGAACAGGTTTTGAAAACCGGCACACGCATGTTGCTTGCGGTCGAACCGCCTGCGATCATGATGCGCCAGATTCCCCGCCCCGAAGACAAATTGCGTGTTCTTGCCGCCGCAAAAAAGATCGGCGCGGCCAAAGAAATGCATGTAACTTCAAAGGCAGGTACGGATTTTCGTTGTCGCCTCGGCCAATATCCGGTGCTTACCCAATATGGCCTTGCAGACGAACCGGGCCGCTGGGATCACTGGCCAAGCTGTTTCTCGGCACGCTGGCCCGATGAAGGCAGTGCCGAAGGCACAATCGTCATTGATGAAGGCGACATTCTGCTGCCCTTCAAAAAATATGCCCGCGCACCCATAACCGTGACCATCGAAAAAGGCTTCATCGTCGACATAAAGGGCGGTTATGATGCTGAATTCATGCGCAAATTCATGGAAAGCTTCAACGATCCACGTGCTTATGCCATGGCACATGTCGGCTGGGGACTAGAGAACCGCGCAAATTGGACCGTTCTGGGCCTCTATAACCCCGAAGCACAGCTTGGCATGGATGCGCGATCCTTTGCAGGCAACTTCCTCTGGTCGTCCGGTCCCAACACAGAGGCAGGCGGAGATCGCGACACGCCATGTCATCTCGACATCCCGCTTCGTAATTGTTCGGTATCGCTCGACGGCGAAGTCATGACACTTGAAGGCGCGGTTATCCCGCAAGATCAGAAGTAAGATCATGGCACAATATGATGTAGCAATCATTGGCGCTGGCTCTGCTGGCGCTCTTCTCGCCGCACGTTTGAGCGAAGACCCCGCCCGTAAAGTCGTATTGATAGAGGCGGGTGGTGAGCCGACTGACCCGGACATCTTAAAGCCTGGCATGTGGCCTGCTATCCAGCACCGCAGCTATGACTGGGACTATAAGACCATCCCGCAGCGGGGAACAGCCGGACGTGTTCACGCATGGGCACGCGGCAAGGCGCTTGGCGGCTCCAGTCTTTTGCACGCCATGGGTTACATGCGTGGCCATCCCGCTGATTTTGCCGTTTGGGCGGAGGCGACTGGCGACGATCGCTGGAGCTGGGAAGGATTGCTACCAGCGTTCAAGGCCATTGAAGACCATTCAGCGGGCGACGACAGCGCCCAAGGAACTGGCGGACCAATGCCTGTCTGGATACCGGACAAGGATGTCAGTCCATTGGCGCGATCTTTTATCGAAGCCGGTGCAGCACTTGGTCTGCCTCGTATTCCCGGTCACAATACCGGGCAAATGATCGGCGTGACGCCCAATTCACTGATGATCCGCAATGGTCGCCGAGTGACCGTTGCCGAGGCCTGGCTTACGCCTGAAGTACGTTCGCGTCCAAATCTGACAATCATGACCGGCACGCTGACACGTTATCTGGAGCTCGATAAAACGCGCGTTAGCGCGCTGGAACTCGCAGGACCGAATGGTTTGTGCAAAATCGCAGCCGATGAAATCATCCTTTCTGCCGGATCGCTGGAAAGTCCTGCACTTTTAATGCGCTCTGGCATTGGAAGAGAAGACGTGTTGCGTGAGGCAGGCGTAAACTGCCGTATCAAATCACCCGAACTTGGGCGCAATCTGATGGATCACCTGCTCGGCGCAGGCAATGTTTATGCCGCGCGAAAAGAGGTGGCACCTTCACGTCTGCAACATTCCGAAAGCATGGCCTATATGCGCGCGGGTGACTTTACTGCCGATGGCCAGCCGGAAATCGTCGTTGGATGTGGCGTAGCACCTATCGTCTCAGAGAGTTTTGGGGCGCCTGCACCCGGCAGCGCTTATTCGTTGCTGTTTGGAGTGACACATCCTACCAGTCGCGGTGAAATCCGCATTACCGGAGCGGAACCAACGGACGCTTTGCACATAGACCCTTGCTATTTGCAAACCGACAATGACCGGGGGCTTTTCCGCTCCGCTTTAAAGGCTGCGCGCGAAATTGGCCACAGAGCAGAACTCGACGAATGGCGCGATCATGAAATTTTTCCGGGTCCGCTCAAATCTGAAAGTGAACTCGATGATTTCATCGCCAAGGCTGCAATAACCCATCATCACCCATCAGGGACATGCCGCATGGGTAAGGATGACATATCCGTGGTTGATGCAAACTTGCGCCTGCGTGGTCTGGATAATCTTTATGTCGTTGACGGCTCAGTTCTACCGAGCCTGACCGCGGGGCCAATTCACGCAGCAATATTGGCAATTGCAGAAAGCTTTGCCGCACGCTTTGGTTGAAATACTTATTTAAGTTGAGGTCAAACTGTTAGATAGCCGAAAGCATGTCGCGCTTTATTGCATTCATACGAAATGCTTCAGGCTCTCAGAAGGCATTATGGCCCGCCTTTTTGAGGCGGACCATTTAATTCAGTCTACCACTTCACTTTGAAGCCGATATTGCCTTTTATGGCATAGCTATCGGCAAAGTTGTTGAGCGAAGTATTGACCGAGCCTTCGCCATAGATCGCATATTTATTGTCAGCCCAGGCATAACTGCCGCCAGCACCAACCCCACCCCATGTGCGATCATTATCGGTGTTCATCCGTGTGCCAGCATAGTTGATTGCTGTTCCACCAAGGAACTCCTGATAGAGATTGGCAATTCCATAGACATTGGTGTTGACCATCTTGCCATCTTCACCCTGCCAGTTGCTGGCGTAGCTTGCCGCAAGACCAACACGGCCGGTCAGGCTGTTGCCATTGTGGTTGCTGATATTGGCACCATAGCTGTCGGTGAAGCTATCAAAATCAACCGATGAGAACATCAGTTGTGCCTGTGGGGTCAGCGACCAATGATCATCAATGGCAAAACGCTTGCCGGTTTCGATGCTCAGCGCATAGCCCAAGGCCTTGTTGCCGTCGTTGAGTTGCTTGTTGAGTGTGTCAGAGTTGAGATCGCTGTCATACCAGTTGATCTGGGCCTGACCATCGACATAGAAGCCATTATTGCCATACCAGGTGGCAGTTGCACCCAGTCCCCAGCCTTGCGTGCCGATGTCGCCATCGCCAAAATAGTTGGAGATGTCGGAATGCGCATTTCCATACTACCGGTAATACCGGCAATCAGCTTACCACTGTCATTCTCAAAGAACTGACCGTCAACACCTGCCTGAAGAATGAAGGTGTTGATGTCCTGACGCACATTGTCCGCAGTCGTGCTTGATTCAAGACGGTTATGTGCGCCTTCAATACGACCCCAGATGGCTTGACCATTGGTTTCACCAGCCTGACCGGATGCGGTTCCATGCAGAGCGGTGGTGTCATTGAAATAGCGATCACCGACACGCTGTTGCAAGGTTGGCAGCTTATTGAGCGCCTGCAAACTACCACTATAGGCCTCGTAGACCGGCGCTCCCGCGCTGTAGCGAGGACCATCTGGACCGGTCGGGTTGGTAGGGCCGGTTGGATCAGTTGGATTAGTTGGTCCAGTCGGATCGGTAGGATTGGTCGGGTTAGTCGGATCGGTTGGGTCAGTTGGATCAACAGGCTTAGGCCGGGTATCCTGACTGACCAGATACCAGTTCCCATCCTTGTTGCCGTTTCCAGAACCTTTCTGCAGGGTATAGGCATAGGCCGACGACGTCATGATGGCCTGCTGGTTATCCTGGGTGACATAATCGCCATGCAGTGCAAAAGTACCGTTGGAGGCACCGACAACATCGATAATCTTGATGCCATTGACAGTCTGTGCGCCAAGTCCGCCACGATTGTTGATATTGATCGTCGTTGAACCAGCCGTGCTGCCACCCACCTCAAGCAAATCAGTCTGGGAGTTATCACCGGCCAGCACCGTGTTCATCGCAAGTGTGCCGCCATTGCCAGTATAATCACCTGCGACAGTGAGAACCGTGCCGCCGGTGCCACCGAAGGCAACCGTTCCGCCATTGGCTAGCGAAGCCATGCCCGTCGAAAATCCGCCGAGATCAAGCGTGCCAGCGCTATCTACCGAATAGGCAGATGCAACACTAAATGCCCCTTGCGCACCCTGAATGAGTTCTGCGCCATTGACATTGGTTGCGCCCGAATAGCTGTTCTGCCCTGTCAGCGCTACCGAAGACCCATTGCTGCTATTAAGCGTCAGGCCACCTGTGCCCGAAATCACACCGGAGAAGTCACCATGCAACGTCTGGTTCAGCGTTAACGTGCCTGCACCAAGTGTGATGTTACCATCGCCGATAGCACCGCTCGTGTCGAAAGCCAGAAGGTTACCGATTGTCTCGTTAAAGCCTGCAAGGTCAAGGGTTGCACCCTGCTGGATTTTAACAGAACCCGAGCTAAATGCATCGTCAGCAATACCTGCCTGTGCTGTTCCACCTTCAACCGTCAGACCACCGGAAAAGGTGTTGTAGCCAGCAAAGACTGTCGTGCCGATGCCATCCTTGACCACTTCACCAATGCCGCTGATACTATTGCCAAGTGTGAACTGCTCACTCTTATTAATGAGCAGATTGCCGTGATCAAAAGCGGTGCCTGTCAGGAAAATATCGGAACTGCTATTGATGCTGCCGCCATCACCAAGCGATAATGTACCTTCACTTACGGTAGTGGTGCCTGAATAGGTGTTGGCACCAGTGAGATTCAATGTGCCATAGCCTGATTTGTTAAAGCCGGTCTGCCCTTGAATCTCAGACGCGATAGTTGCTGTCACATTGGCACTATCGATGGAACCATCGCCAACGACAATCCAGTTTTCATGACCGCCGAGCTGAGGTGGTCCACCCCAACCCGTAAGCTGAACAGGTCCACCTGTCAGCGTGTAACCATCCACCAAAAACTGCATGCCATTGACCTGCGGTATATACCCGTTCTGGACGGTCACAGTACCGCCAGCACCCTCAAAGACAGCAAACGTTCCGTTATTCCAGGGATCATTACCATTGCCGTCAATACTAGTCCAATTACTATCGGAAGCGTTCCATGTTCCATTGCCACCCTCAACAACACCGTCACTGATTGTGTTGGCCCCATCCCAATATGAGAAAGTACGGCCATCAGTATTGACCAGATTGACTTGTCCTTGGGTGTTGAGAATTTGCAACTGAAAATCAGGACTGCTCCCAGCAGCCAGAGTCATACCGTTATCTGTGAGTGGTGAAGAAGAATCGAATATACGATAAACGCCAATGCCGATTGTGCTGTTCTGATTGACGGTCAACGTCCCATCGACAGTCAAGCCATTATCGACGTGAAACAGACCGGTCGTCGAGGGCCCGCCATTCACCGTGACTTCGGTATTGCTGCCCGCATGCAATGTCAGGCCGTTCTGGAAGTTCAGCACTTGTCCGCTTCTGCCGAACAATGTGGCGCCGCTTGCTACATCCGCAGCGCCACCCACCGCACCATGCCCGCCAAAAGATGCGCCGTTTTCAACCTGAAGAGCCCCGCCCAACGAGCCACCATCCAGACGCAGTGTGCCTTCATTAACCGTGGTGTTCCCCGTATAAGCATTGCTGGCACCGGTCAGTGCAAGCGTACCAGCGCCCGACTTGGTTAGGGCACCCGAACCAGTGAAGACATTGGAAAGCGTAAACGTGTTATTGGCATCGTCAATGTCGAAGCCGCCCCCATTGGCACCCCACGTAATGGCACGGCTTGTGTCAGAAAAATGTGTTCCCAACACCTGTAAGGTGCCCCCATCAAAGGTTAGGGAACCCGACGCCTTACCAAGGTTCTCGTCCTGATTAACAGAGACTACGCCCGCATTGAGAACAGTTCCTCCCGAGTAGGAATTGTCGCCCGAAAGCGTCAGAATTCCTGCGCCATTCTGCATTACCAAACCTGTACCACTGATCTTGTCGGAAAGGATTGTATTGCCAACATTTGCGACAACCAGGCTGGTATTATTGACAATGTCACCCAGGATCATCCCGTCTTGTGCCTGATTGGCGCCATCGCCAAGCTGCAAGACACCACCGGATATCGTCGTACCGCCGGTATAGGTGTTCTGCGCAGTCATAACCATCGTACCGGAACCGGCCTTGGTAAGCTTACCTTTGGCAAGACCGGCATTCCCGAACACACCACTGAATGTCGCGGTTTTGGTCGCATCGACTGAAACCGTACCGCCAGCCGCCGTCAGCGACACCGCACGAGCCGAACTCATATCCTCAGTCGCGTTCAATGTGCCGCCGTCGAAATTGAGGCCACTATTTGCCCCCTGCCCACCAAGGTTATTATCTGAACTTACAGACAGGGTGCCACCATTGAGGTTGGTGCCACCAGTATAGGTGTTGGTGCCTGAAAGAACCAGCGTACCTGCGCCGGTTTTGGTCAATTTCCCATTGACAGGGCCAGCATTTCCGAAAACGCCACTGAATGTGCCTGTTTTGCCAGCATCAACAGAGAATGTGCCGCCAGCGCTCGTCAGCGACACCGCGCGAGCAGAGCCCATGTCCTGCGTAACTTTGAGCGTACCCCCATCGAAATTGAGGCCGTTATTTGCACCCTGGGCACCCAGATTACCGTCTGAACTTACAGAAAGAGTGCCGCCATTAATGTAAGTGCCGCCCGTGTAAGTGTTTGTACCTGACAAAACGAGCGTACCCGCACCCAGCTTGGTCAGTTTTCCGCCATTGGTCAGATTCTGGGCGACGGTGAACGTATTGTCCAAATCTGCAATAGCAAACCCACCACCATTCGCGCCCCAGATAATCGTACGGTTTGCAGCAGAGAAAGTTGTACCCGTAACCTGTAGAATACCGCCATTAAAAGTCAATGAACCCGAGGCACTACCGAGGTTGCTATCCTTACTGGCGGAGACAGCGCCCGCATTGATCACTGTTCCACCCGAATAGGAATTGTCGCCTGAAAGCGTCAGAACGCCTACACCATTTTGTGTCAAAACACCCGTACCGCCAATAGTACCGGACAAGAGTGTGTTACCAATGTTGGCTACGATAAAGCTGGAATTATTGACGACATCACCGATGATCTTGCCGTCATGGGCATGATCGACGCCATCACCAAGTTGAAAAACACCAGCAGAAATGGTCGTGCCACCAACATAGCTATTCTACGCTGTCATAATAAGCTTGCCGGCACCAGCTTTTGTTAGTTGCCCGCCATTTGTCAGATTCTGAGAGACAGTAAAGGTGCTTGCTGCATCGTCAATATCGAACCCGCCACCGTTTGCTCCCCAATTCATCGCGCGTGATGTGCTTGTGAAGGTCGTTTCAGTCACCTTCAGTATGCCGCCATTGAAGCTCAAACTACCTTGAGAGGCACCCAGGTTGGCATCTTTAGAAACAGATAGCTCGCCACCATTAATATTGGTGCCGCCAGTATAGGTGTTGGTGCCTGACAAGACGAGCGTACCAGCCCCTTTCTTGGTCAGCTGGCCGCCATTGATCAGGTTTTGTGAGACGGTAAATGTATTGGCTGCATCGGCAACGTCAAAACCACCACCATTCGCACCCCATGTGATCGTGCGATCGTTCATGCTCGGGATATTGACCCCCGTCACCCGCAGAACGCCACCGTTAAAAGTAACACCGGTGGACAGAGCGCCGAGCTTATTCATTGAATTTACCGACAGAGTGCCACCGTTGATGGTCGTACCGCCAGCATAAGTGTTGGTGCCTGCCAAAACGAGTGTACCTGCACCTGTTTTGGTCAGCGGCCCACCACCGGTCAAATTTTGTGTGACAGTAAAACTATTCCCGGCATCGTCAATGTCAAAACCGCCACCGTTCGTGCCCCAGCTTATATTGCGCGCCGTACTGGTAAAGGACGTTCCCGTCACCTTCAGCATACCACCGTTAAAATACAACGAGCCCGCAGCGTCCCCTAAAACATGATCCGAAGCGACAGAAATCTCTCCGCCATCCAGTTCGACACCACCGTTAAAGCTATTTGCGACATTGCTTAATATGGTCGTGCCTAAACGGGAAATAACTTTCGTATTGCCAATAATTTGAGGACTAAAACTATAATTGGAAGAAGTATGATTGAAGACAATAGTCCCATGAGCATCCTGACGCTGATTACCAACCGTATTGGCCGTAACTACACCGGGAGTATCAGCCAAACCAATATTCAGCGTCCCATATACACCTGCAGTAACCGGACCCGACCCGCTCCCTAAGACAATGTCTTTCGTAACGACCCGAGCACCATCGTGAACCGTCAAAGTCCCTTGATTATTGTAAAAGCTCGATACGCCGCCTAAGCTAATCGTCCCGTGACTAACATCCAGCAAAGAGTTCGCGCCGCCAACGTCAACGGTTCCTGCTGACTGATTTAATAGTCCAGCAGAGTCCGTTCCAACCTGCAAATCTTTACCGCTTGTGACAGTAGCGCCGTCCGCAACCACCAACAATCCGTAGCCACTACCCCCAACATTGATATTACCGGTTGTTGTAACGGTTGAGCCATTCCCGGTTACCGTTAGTAAACTATTCTTTTGAGACGTACCCACTAAGGTAATAGTGCTGAGGCCCTTTATCTGAGATCCCCCAGAAACCGTCAACGAGCCGGTGCCGCCGTTGAAGTTACCGATGATTAAATCACCCCAGGAATTCCAGATATTGGTTCCTGTCGGCGGCGTAGGCGAAACACTTCCAGTGTAGGTAATATCAGCATGGGCGGTGGCCGCGATTGTCAGAGCCAGAAGTGAAGCCGTCGATAACAGAAGATACTTATGGCGGCTTCGCTTCGGCACCGAACCATGCGCGCCCTGCCCTGAAGTACCGCCTGAAAGTTCATATTTATTTGCGCCGTTATAAGTAGACATCCCGTACCTCAAAATAGAACCTAAAACCAGTTAATCGACGCAAATGCTAACCGTGACAAAATCAGATACAGGACGCGAAAATGACAAGGCGGCCTTACTCATACTCAAAATCCCTAGACAACGATTCATTATGCAGAGATTTAACATTTTTATATTGATCTTTTTAATAAAACAATAGATTTTATATCATACTATTACGCTATTATTAGTTATTAATTTGTTACTGTATTATTATATTTCATTAAATTAGATATTACTAAATTAATTTATTACTTATATTGCATAAGGTTATTGCCTTTATTTGTTTACTACTTTAGAAAAATCTAATTAAATTTCAAAAATGCAAAAATACGAAGACAGCAACACAACGAGCATTTCAAACCACACTTTTGTGAAGTGAGGTTTCCGGCCGCAAAGACCCTGTGCTGTCATTTCATACGAAATTGAATGTTTTCGGAGCGCGAGCCGCCAGTTGCCAGTGCACTATTCTGATTTTATAAAAAGCACGGCAGGTTCAGCCAGTACGACTTCCCTCACCAGGCCGCAGAGCATCCTCAAGCCCAAGTGCCGGATACATTGCTATGATTGCATGAATGTCATCCATCAGCTCTGCAATCATCCAGTCACGCACTCGGGTGACAATGGGGCGAACAGGTCTGTCACGCAGACGAACCAGATGGCACTTGCGATGCGTTGGGAGTAAGCGGTTATGCGCTGGTATCAAGGCCTGCGTTCGCAACCAGTGCGCACAAACATTCAGCCAGCCAATCGCAACGCCCTGCCCAAGCAATGCCGCCTGAACGACAATCGCATAGTCGGAAAAAAGCATTTCATCATGCGCACCCCGCCCACGTGCCGGCAGAAAAAAATCCGGCCAGTTGGGCTGCGCTTCACTCAGGTTTATCAGTGTTGTGACTGGCTTATCGAGAACGGCATTTCCCTCATCATGCTCTTTTTGATAGGTCGGGCTACAAATAGGCAAAAGAATTTCGGGCATGACGAAGGTTGCTTCATGATTATCATCCTCCCCTTCAACAAAGCGCATGCCGAGATCAACATCGTTAACCGGCCCCGCCAGAGGCCCCATAATCAATTCGAAACGCAGATCAACGCCGGGAAATGTCTTTTTGAAAGCGGCCATGCGCGGCATCACCCAATGGGTCGTAAATCCCGTTGACAGCGAAAGCGTTACCGTCTGCACTCCGTGTTTGCGGTCGCTGATTTCCTGCAAAGCCTGCTCAATACCCGCAAAACCCCGCTCAATCGCGTCATGCAGAATTTTGCCGTATTCGGTAAGATTGACGCCACTCGTCGTTCGGATGAAAAGCTGCACATCAAGATGCTCTTCCAGTCGCCCGATCATGCGACTGATCGCAGCTGGTGTTACATTGAGTTCCTGTGCTGCCTTTGAAAAATTTCCATGCCGCGCCGCAGCCTCCAATGTGAAGAGGCCATTCATGGAGGGAATTGCGCGTCGTAAAGCTGTCATTACATTTTGTAACATCGTATCAAGCTTTTTTCAATTGCGTGTCGCTTGGTAATTTGTTCTCCTGCTAAATAAGAAAGGAGAAAATCCTTCACCATCGTCAGGGGAACAAAACATTTGGCTGCACAAAGCGCCAGAGCGTTTACACGCGCAACCAGTGTTTGGTTTTTCCATTGAATGCAGCAAATCGTGCTTAATCAAACACTGATAAGTCGATAAAATATTTAGTGGAATCAAATGACTAAAGCGATAAAGTCAGCAAGTGTGGGTGTTTCCATTCGGTCGGCAACAAAGACCTATGGGGCTTTTCACGCGCTTGATAATGTCAGCCTTGATGTCGCTCCAGGCGAATTTGTTTCAATTCTTGGACCTTCAGGTTCAGGCAAGACAACCTTTCTGGGAATTCTGGGTGGCTTTGTTCAGCCGACATCCGGGTCGATATGGCTGGGTGATCGCGATATTACATTGGAGCCACCACACAAGCGTGACATCGGCATTGTCTTTCAGAACTATGCCCTGTTTCCGCATATGAATGTCGCCGATAATATCACATTTCCGCTGCGCGCTCGACGTTTGCCGAAAGCAGACTGGCCGGAAAAGCTGCGCGATGCGCTGGCCATGGTCGAACTGACGGGCCTTGAAGGGCGGAAGATCGACGAGCTTTCGGGCGGTCAAAGACAACGCGTTGCACTGGCGCGCGCAATGATCTTTGAACCACGCCTCATTTTGATGGATGAGCCGCTTTCGGCGCTCGACAAGCAGTTGCGTGAGAACATGCAGATTGAACTCAAGCAATTGCATCGCAAACTTGGAGCGACGATTGTTTATGTAACGCATGATCAGCGTGAAGCACTCACAATGAGCGACCGCGTCGCGATTATGAACAAGGGCAAGATTGTTCAGATCGACACGCCTGAAATGCTGCATGACCGTCCGGTCAATTCCTTTGTTGCAAGCTTTATCGGTGAAGCCACGCTGCTTGCTGTCACAAGAGACGGCGCGAACAGTGTCAGCCTTGCAGGCACCACACTCCGCTCTGCCTATCCGATACCACAAGGTGAAAAACTCTATCTGGCGCTTCATTCAGAAAAGCTGATCGTCAGCGATCCGTCCGCAGATCACGGCATGAACCGGCTGCGCGGCAAGGTGATCGAAGCGCTTTATCAAGGCGAAAGCATTCGTGTTTTCCTGCAGCTCAACTCCGGCCAAACACTAAGTTTCCGCCTTCCAGCCAATCACTCCGGACGCGCGCAATTGCGTGCGCCCGGCGAGGAAATCGAAATTGCACTGCACCCTGAGGACACGGTGATTGTGCCAGAAACTAACTAACCATCACGCATAGCACTATGAGGAAAACAGCAATGAAAATCACCGATTTTAAAGTGATGACCTTCGACGTCGTAGGCACTTTGATTGACTTTGAGACCGGCGTTTTGAATGCAACGCGCAAGGTCGGCGGCGAAAAAGCTGCCAAACTGACCGATGATCAAATTTTTGGCCCTTACATTCGCGGTCGCGATAAGTTCTACGGGCGTTCGTCTTCTGCAATGAAAGACGTTTACCTGCACATGGCTTCGGAACTGGGTATCAATAGTGATCAGGCTTCGGCAGATCTGTTTCAGTTCGCAATTCTGCATCATCCCGCTTTTGAAGATTCCATTGCCGCACTTAAGCGGCTGCGCAAGAATTTCCGTCTTGTTGCCATGACCAATGCGGATCGCACTACATTCTCGGCTTATTCGGAAACGCTGGAAAACCCGTTTCATGACAGCGTCACCTGCGATGAGACCGGCTATGCGAAACCAAATCCGAACTTCTTCGCTTACAACAAGGGCCGTCAGTCGGCATTTGGCTACAAGCCGTCGGAAATCCTGCATGTGGCGCAGAGCCAGTATCATGACATCGGCATTGCCAAGGAACTTGGATACACCACATGCTGGATCGAGCGCCGTCAGGGACAAAACGGCTTTGGTGGCACCCCGACCCCAAAGGGCGTGACAAAGCCCGACTTCCATTTCTCGACACTGAAACAGCTTGCAGACGCGATTGATGCTGAACTTCTTGCGGCCTCAGTCGCCAAAGCGGCTTAAGTAAGGAACAGTCACCCATTATGACGACACGCCCTCCCTTCGATGACATCAAATCCCTTTGGCAGGCAACGGCCGCATCGCGCCCGCAGTTTTCAGCACTTGCAGGCGATGGCCAATATGATGTTGCGATCATCGGAGGAGGCTATACTGGCCTGTCAACAGCACGCTATCTGGCACGAAAAGGCCTGTCGGCAATCGTATTGGAAGCAAGCCGTATCGGCTGGGGCGCAAGTGGTCGCAATGGTGGCGTTGTTTCGGCAAAATTCCGGCTGGCATATCGCGATATTGCCAGTCGTTTCGGCATAGACGTCGCACGGCGCATGCATGACATCAGCATCGAGGCCGCAGAGCATGTCGGTGAGCTTGTCAGCGATTATGCAATAGAAGGTGCTGATTATCATTCGACCGGCTCTTTGCGCTGTGCACATAATCAGGTCTCGCTCGATTCACTGAAGGCAGAATGCGCGTGGCTCAACAAAGCACTTGGCGACACGGCCTGCTCGATACAATCGGCTGAAGAAGTTGCCGCTGAAACCGGATCAAATGATTTCGTCGGCGGCATGCTCAAAACCCATGGCGGCATTATTCACCCGCTGAACTTTGTTTTGGGCCTTGCGCGTGGCGTTCAGGGCGAAGGTGCAACAATCTGCGAAAACACGCCAGTCTTAGGCATCAAACGCGATTCAAACGGCGTGATTGTTGAAACAGCAAGTGCAACGATCCGTGCCAAAACGGTGGTGATCGCCACCAATTCCTATTCTGACCTGACAAAGGCAACAGCACCTGTCAGAAAATCGATCATTCCCTTCCGCTCAGCAATGATTGCAACGCAACCTCTGACAGGTACGGCTGGCGAGCATCTTTTGCAAAACGGGCGCAGCTATACCGAGACCAGACGCATGATGCGGTGGTTTCGCAAGTCAGGAGACAGGCTGATCTATGGTGGGCGCGGCGCTTTCGGGAAAACAGATTCCGAAGCGGCATTTGCAGCCCTGCAAAAAGCGATGATAAAACAGTTTCCCGAACTTGGCTCGGTTCAGGTTACCCATCGCTGGTCAGGGCTTGTCGCCATGACGCTCGACAGTCTCCCACATGTCGGACGCCTCGATGACAGATTGGTTTATGCGCTCGGTTATAACGGAACCGGCGTCGCCATGTCGTCTTACATCGGCAAACATGTTGCTGAAATTGCCGCGGGCCAGCGTGTTGATCTGGGTTTGTTGACACAACTACCGCTCAAGCAAATTCCTTTTTATGGCCTGCGTGCGCCTGCGGTGCGTGTGGTTGCAGGCTGGTATCAGTTTCTTGACGCCATTGGGCGTTGAGGGAAATCGAAAGCTGCGTGCCGGGGCAGTTGCCAATCCGATCCGGCAGACAAGAATGGACCAAGAAGTCCACATAGAGGAGAACGAACATGCGCATTCCAGCTCTAGCATTTCTCATGTCGTCCGCAGCCCTTGTCGCTGGCAACGGCCACGCATCTGCAGAACAGATCACGTTCGTTTCGCAGGGCGGCGCCTATCAGGAAGCACAGACCAAAGCCATTCTCGACCCGGTTGCAGAAAAGCTTGGCATCACCATCAATCAGGATAGCGCGCCCGACGCCTGGCCTGTCATCAAGACACAGACAGAGACCGGAAAGCCCGTCTGGGATGTTATCGACACGCCAGCCAAAGACTGCATCCGCGGCGGCGAACAGGGCATGATCGAAAAGCTCGATTTCTCAAAGCTGCCAAATGTCAAAGACATGCCAGCCGAATATAAATCGCCCTATTCTGTCGCTTACGAATTCTATTCAAGCGTGCTTGCCTATAACAAAGACAAGTTCGGCGATAATCCACCGAAAACCTGGGTCGATTTCTGGGACGTCAAGAAATTCCCCGGCACCCGTGCTTTGCGCAATCATCCACTTGCAACATTGGAAGCAGCACTGATTGCCGATGGGGTGCCTGTCGATAAGCTCTACCCGCTTGATGTTGATCGCGCCTTCAAAAAGCTCGAAGAAATCAAGCCATTTGTCACCGTCTGGTGGACATCGGGCGCACAATCCGCGCAGCTTCTGGCGGATGGCGAAGTCGATATGACCATGGCATGGAACGGTCGTGTTTCCGCTGTGGTGAAGGAAGGCCTGCCTATTGGTTACACCTTCAATCAGGGCTTTTTGCAATACACCTCGCTGTGCATTCTGAAAGGCGCGCCTAATCTTGAAACGGGCGTGAAATTCATCAACGCAGCACTCGACCCTGAAATTCAGGCAAATTTCCCTGCTTATATTGATTACGGCCCTGCAAACCCTGCCGCCTACAAAACTGGCAAGATTACGCCTGAGCGTGCAGCTGAAATGCCAAGCTCGCCGGACAATGCAGCCAAACAGGTTCTGGTGTCTGACGAATGGTGGAGCTCACCAGCAGGCGAAGAAGCTCAGAAGCGTTGGGCTGAGTTTATTCAGAAGTAAAATTGGCAGCGCGCACGTCATAACAACGTGCGCGCAACACAGAGTTTCCCCGTGCAGTTTCAACGTCGGACATTGGCATCTGACATCGACTTAATGTCACAGCTTTCAGGGTGATACAGATGAGCAGACTGACCTTGAACCCAAGCGAACTTTATCGGCGCAAGGAAATGCGTCTGATGCTGTTCCTTTTGGCTCCGGCACTTGCAGTGGTGACGGTTCTGCTGATCGTGCCGCTTGGCTGGCTCGCGTGGCAATCCGTCTGGCAGGATGGCGGTTTTACCGCCGTTCATTATCAGCGCTTTTTCACAGACAACGTCTACTGGATGACATTTCTGCAAACGTTCAAGATTGCATTCATTGTCACCATCGCAGCGCTTCTGCTCGGCTATCCAATTGCCTATCTCGCAGCGACTGTTCCGCAAAAATGGAGCATTCTCATTCTGGCGATGGTCATTCTGCCATTCTGGACCAGTGTTCTTGTGCGCGCTTATGCGTGGCTGATCCTGTTGCAACGAACCGGGTTGGTCAATTCTGCACTTAAGTCTCTCGGGCTGATCGACACCCCATTGCTACTGGTCAATAATGAATTTGGCACAGTTGTAGCAACCATCCATATTCTGCTGCCATTTATGGTGCTGCCGCTTTACGCAACGATGCAAAAAATTCCTCGTGAGCTTTCAATGGCCGGCTCAAGCCTCGGGGGCACACCTTTCTATGTCTTCACGCGTGTTTTCCTGCCGCTGTCGCTGCCGGGAATGATCGCAGGCATGGTGCTGGTTTTTGTGCTGACGCTGGGCTTCTATATCACGCCGGAACTGCTTGGCGGCGGACGCACCTATATGGTTTCCATGCTCGTTTCGCGCAATATCGAGGTCTATCATGAGTGGGGTGCGGCTTCGTCAATCAGTGTTGTATTGCTGATCTGTGTCTTCCTGATCTTCCGTCTAACCAGTCTGCTGATCCCGTTTGAACGCATTATGGGAACGAGGTAAGACCATGTCCGTATCCCGCGCAATCCTGATCACCGTCGTATCGCTGATCCTCATCTGGCTGATCATTCCGATCCTGATCATCGTGCCAATGTCATTTTCCGGAACACGCTTTCTCACGTTTCCGCCGCCAAGCTGGTCGTTTCGCTGGTATGAAGCCTATCTTGCCAGCAGCGCGTGGATGCAGGCGACGAAAGTCAGCCTCATCGTCGCTGTTGCAAGTGCTATTCTTTCAACCATCATCGGAACCGCAGCCGCGTATGCACTCAATCTGACATCCTCCCGGCTTGTCCGCAGCATGCAGGTGGTTTTGTTGCTGCCGCTTGTTGTCCCTATTGTCATTACTGCGGTTGGCGTTTTCTTCGTCTATGCAAAGGTTGGACTCCTCGCCACCTTATCAGGCCTGATACTTGCAAACGTCATGCTCGGCCTTCCTTATGTGGTAACATCGGTTCTGGTGGGTTTACGCAAATTCGACCCGACGCAGGAAATGGTGGCGCGTAGCCTCGGCATGAACCGATTTCGCGCATTCTTTTCCGTGACGCTGCCGCAAATCAAGCCAAGCGTTATTTCCGGCCTGCTGTTTGCGTTCATCTCGACAATTGATGAAACGGTGGTCTCGCTGTTCATTTCAGGCGGTCAGTATCAAACGCTCACAAAACGAATGTTTACAGCCCTACGTGACGAGATAGATCCAACGATTGCCTCAATCAGTTCACTTCTCACCGCAGTCTCTTTTATCGTTGTTATGCTCGCAGCACTGAGCGCAGGCAGGCAGCGTAAGGATCAGGCCGCAGCATGATTGCAGATCACCTCATTCTTGGCGGCGGTTCTGCGGGTTGCGTTCTCGCAGCCCGCCTTTCCGAAGATCCCAAACGATGCGTTATTCTGGTTGAGGCTGGTCGTGATATAAGCGCCTCCGACATGCCTGATGCCATTCGCAGCCGCTATCCGGGTCGCGCTTATCTTGACACACGCAACATCTGGGAAAAGCTTCAGGCACGTATGGGTTATTTCGGCCATCGCAGCGAGAATAGAGCTTCCCGCCGCTATGAGCAGGCCAGAATCCTCGGCGGCGGCTCAGCAATCAATGCCTTGATGGCCAACCGTGGCGCGCCTGCCGACTATGATGAATGGCATGAACTCGGCGCACAGGGCTGGACATGGGAAAGTTGTCTTCCCTATTTTCGAAAGATCGAAGCTGATCGTGATTTTGACGGACCGCTGCATGGCCATGACGGACCCCTTTCGATCCGGCGTATCGATGACGAACGAATTTCGCCATTCGTTGATCGCGTCATGCAAACAATCGACAAAAATGGCTGGCCAATCGGCAAAGACCAAAATGGCGAATGGCGCGATGGCACCTATCGTGGCGCAGTTGCTGTCAGCGATCAGGGCGAACGGCTACCGACTTCCATAGCCTATCTCACTGATGAGGTTCGCAAGCGCCCCAATCTTCAAATCATGACCGGCTTCACAGCCGTGAAGATTACATTCGATGGTAAAAAAGCCACCGGTGCCATCGTCAGGGCCGCAGGACAAACCGAAAATATTCAACTGAACGCACATGAAGTCATTGTTGCATCCGGTGCAATTCACTCACCTGCCCTGCTTATGCGTTCTGGTATCGGTCCCGGCGACCATCTGACGAGCCTCGGAATACCCGTCATCCACGCACTTTCTGGTGTTGGCCAAAATCTGATGGAGCATCCTTCAATAGCCGTTGCTGCGTATTTACCGCCGGCTGTACGTAACAAAAATGCAAATGAACATCACGAACAGGCAATCTGGCGTTATTCATCGGGCCTAAAAGATACGCCTCCAAGCGACATGCATGCTGCAATTCTTGCTCGGTCCGGCTGGCATTCTGTCGGAAATCGGATCGGCAGTCTGTTCTTCTGGGTGAATAAATCCTACTCGCGCGGTCAACTCACGCTTTCATCTGCAGATGCAAGTGATGAACCCAATGTCGATTTTCGTATGTTGAGCGACGAGCGAGATCTCAAGCGCTTAAAAGATGCGGTGCGAAAGGGTGCCGCTATCCTCTCCGACCGGAACATGCGTCATTTTGCTGGCACGGTCTTTCCATCAAGCTATACGCCACGCGTTGCGCGTGTGGCGGTTCCCGGCACATGGAACGCGCTACAGCGCGGCAGTCTTTCGGCTATGCTCGACATGGCAGGTCCTTTACGAACCGCACTTGTTCACGCAGCAATTACATCGGGTGTCAGCATAGGCTCGCTATTGGAGGATGATGCCGCATTGACCGCTTTTGTGCGCAAGCATGTTGGCGGCACATGGCACCCCTCTGGTACTTGCCGCATGGGTGCCCCATCCGATCCGCTCGCCGTCACCAATCAAGAGGGCAACGTCTATGGCATAGAAGGTCTTCGCATTTGCGATGCTTCCGTTTTCCCAAGCATTCCATGTGCAAATACCAACATACCCACCATTATGATAGCAGAACGCATCTCCGATCTAATAAAGTATCCTTCTAAGTAATCGCCTTACGAACTTGCGCTGAAATCCATTCGGAAATCACAACTGTCGATAGGATAACCAGAAAAATAGTCGTGACTTGAGGCCACGCCAACATGCTCAGCGATGACTGAAGCTTGAGGCCAAGTCCACCGGCTCCAACCAATCCCAAGATGGCAGATTCACGAATATTGATGTCCCAGCGAAACACCGTAATTCCGAGAAATGACGGCAAAACTTGCGGCACGATTGCGTAATCAATCACCTGCATCCGGCTAGCTCCCGTTGCAGAAACGGCCTCCACCTGACTCTGATCAACTTCTTCAATCGCTTCATAAAGAAGCTTGCCGACAAACCCGATGGATCGCAGAGCTATGGCAATGATGCCCGCAAGCAAACCCGGCCCAAGAATAGCAACAAGCAAGAGAGCCCAGATCAACGAGTTGATTGATCGGGACGCAACTATCACGAAAAGCGCTATAGGCCGGAATACAAGCAGACTTGGCGTTGTGTTTCGAGCGGCCAAAAATGCGATTGGAACGGCAAGAAGCGTACCTGCCGCGGTCCCGAGCGTCGCCATATTCAGCGTATCCCACAAAGGAACAAGCAGTTCCGGAAGATAGGAAAGGCGTGGCGGAAAGGCCCGCGAAAGAATATCTGCGCCTTGTCGTGGTGCATCTTCAACAAATGCCCAGATCGTGTCTTTCGTCATGATCTGCCAGCAGAAGACAAAAAATGCAAAGAGCACAAACCAGCCGATCCACTGGATCAGTTCAGCGCTTGCTTGAAGCTTTCGCCAATGCTTGCGGCCATTGGCCAGAATTGTCGTGGGCATTTACTGTATCCGTTTGCGAATAAGGCTCGAGCCGTATTCGGCGAGCATGACAATAACGATGATGAGGATCAGCACAGCACCTGCGCTGTCATATTCATAACGGTCAATGGAGGTATTCAGCGTTGCACCAATGCCGCCAGCGCCGACGATGCCGATGACCGCAGATTCACGGAAATTGATATCGAACCGATACAGCGAAAGCCCGATCAACCGTGGCGCAACCTGCGGCTGGACGGCGTAATTGATCAATTGCAGCCACGATGCTCCGGTTGACCTGATGGCCTCTGCCTGTTTCTCATCGATTTCCTCGATAGCTTCAGCAAGCAATTTGGCGATAAAACCAATCGTGGCAAAAGCCAGCGTCAGGAAGCCTGCGAAAGGCCCAAACCCGAACATCGCAACCAGCAGGATGGCAATGATAATTTCCTGAAACGCACGCGACATGGCAATGATTGAGCGACAGATATAATAAACTGGTGCCGGTGCCATATTACGCGCAGCGCCGACGCCGATCGGGATAGAGATGATAATTCCAACAATCGTGGAACAAAACGTCATCGTCAGGCTTTCTTGCAGCCCGGCCGCAATATCACGCCAACGCGTTGTAAAATCAGGGACTAGAAAGCCTTGTAGAAAGCGCCATCCCCTATCCATTCCTTCATAAGCACGCGCCCAGTTCACGTCGATTGAAGCGGTCGCCACTAAAAAATATAAAATAGCCCCACCATAAACCAACCAGCGAAGTGTCGCGGATTGGATGAACAGCGGCGGTCTTTTCCATGTCTTAGGATATGTTTGAAAACTGGCCTGAGACATCACACAACACTCGCCAAGCGATTTTCAACCTGTACCAGTTCGTTGGCTGCAAGGCGTTCTTCATCAGCATCGTCTTCGGCTTGCTTTTGCATCGCAGCCCAATCTTCTTCGCCATAGATACGCGTTAACGCATCGGTATCGAGATCCGCCGGTGTGCCATCGAAAACCACCTCGCCCGCACGCAGACCAATGATGCGCTCCACAAAAGCCTGAGCAAGCAATACATCGTGAATGTTGATAATCGCAGGCAAATGCCGCTCTTTGCATATTTCCACGATCAAACGCATGATCTGTCTTGAGGTTTTTGGATCAAGCGATGCAGTAGGCTCATCAATCAGCAGCAATTCAGGATCCTGCTCAAGCGCGCGCGCAATGCCAACGCGCTGACGCTGACCACCTGACAATGCATCGGCGCGTTTATCGACATGGGCGCTCAATCCCACCCGATCAAGAAGCGCAAACGCATTCTCAACATATGCAGATGGATAACGGCGCAGAAAACTCCGCCAGAATGGAACATAGCCCAATCGACCTGAAAGCACGTTTTCCATAACTGTCAGGCGTTCGACGAGTGCATATTCCTGAAAAATCATTCCGATTTTACGCCGCGCAAGGCGTAGATCACCGCGCGATAATCCCGCAATATCCTTATCATTGAGAAATATCTGACCCGAACTCGGCTCAATGAGTCTGTTAATGCAACGAATGAGACTGGATTTACCTGCACCAGACGGACCAATAAGCCCGACAACCTGTCCTGATGGTATTTCCAGATTGATGCCATTGAGCGCTTTATCACCCGTCTTATATGTTTTTGTCAGCCCCGTAATTCTGAGCATTAACGTTCCCGCCTAAAAATAAAGAGAGGCACCGGGTCAAAGATCCAGTGCCTTAAAATTGAGAGAAATTACTTGCAGGCGTAGGAAACGCCATTTGCATCGTCGATCTGACGAATAACGGCCCAATGGTCCTTGAACGTAATCGGAATAAAGGCTTCCTGCGGTGGTTCTGAGGTGCCAAATTCCTTAAGCAACGCGGACCCATCCCAGTTGTAGGAGAAGAATGCTTCTTTGATTTTTTCCTGCAGTTCCGGCTTCAAATTATGGGCAACGCCATAACCAGTCGTTGGGAAAGTCTGCGATGTGAAGATCGTAACCAGCTGATCGTCCTTGACCACATCACGCGCGACCATGCGCTTGAGCACAGAATTGGCGATTGCCGCAGCCGGATAATCCTTGTTGGCTACACCCAGGATCGAATTATCGTGCTTGCCAGAGAAGACAGGTTCGAAATCAGTACCGGCCTCGAGATTGTATTCGGCTTTCAGGAGAGCCGAAGGGGCCTTGAAACCGGAATTCGATGTTTCGGAGGTAAAGGCGAGCTTCTTGCCCTTAATATCTTCAATCTTTTCGATGCCGGACTGAGGATACGTGATGATTTCCATTTCATAGCCAAACTCACCATCCTTGGACGCCATCATGGCGAAAGGACGGAAGCCTGCGCAGGCCACGGCGATAGGATTTGATCCTGTGTTGAAGCCCGAAACATGCAAGCGACCAGCGCGCATCGCTTCAATCTGGGCTGCATTTTCCTGAACGGGGAAGAACTGAACTTTCTTGCCTGTCTTTTCAGCCAGATGATCAAGGAAGCCTTTCCACACATCGGCATAAACAGCAGGATCTTCCACTGGCGTATACGCGAATACCAGCGTGTCCGGATCGACGAGTTTGCTTTCATCTGTTGGAATGTCAGCAATCATGTCACCGTCAGCATCAATGTATCGGCTATCAAGCTTAAATTCTGCATGAGCAGGTACAGCGAATATCGCGGTCGACAATGCAAGTGCTGCTAGGATTTTTTTCATTGAGATCAGCCCCGTTCAAAATATTATTTTCGACGGGTCTCATATGTTTTGCTTATGTTACAGCATTATGAAAGATGGAATTTTCAGAAGAATTTGTTTTGGATAGATTATCTAATTTTAGCTGCCTTTTAGACTGCGAGATAGCGAAACGCTTCTGTCTTTCGCGACAGATAAATTATCTCTTTATCAATTACCTCCATCATACACCAAATCATCCTGCAATCCCGTAAGGAAAGTAACCCACACTGACGTCGAAACGGAGTGTCGCAAACGTGGTTACGCTTAAACCATTTGGGCCATAAAAAGCGGTAAGGTCTTTTATTTGCGGCGTGATCTTTAGTATAATTTATCTATCGATTTTGTGGGTTTTTAGGTCAACTGACATCGTGCTCCGCTCAGAGCGCCGTCCGTCCTGCAGGACGGGCGAAGGACGCTCTAACTTATTGAATTTAAGTATCATTTTCCCCGAAAATCAAATTTGATTTTTGGCTGATGCTGTTGCGGAACTAGAGGTTAAAAATGACAAAATTTGAGAATGCGCAAGCCAGTCAGGCTCGCTTTTATGCCATTCGGCTTGAGCCGGGTGATGACGTTGTTAAAGAACTGCGCGCCTTCGTCGATGCGAAAGGCTTAAAGGCCGTATCGATTGTGTCTGTCGTCGGCAGCCTAAATACCGCCCTGTTGCGTTATGCCAATACGGGCGTCTGGGCCGAGGTATCCGGGCATTTCGAAATCGTCTCCCTCGTCGGAACAATCGATGAAAAAGGGGAGCATCTGCATATTTCGCTTTCAGATCGGACCGGCAAGACAATCGGCGCTCATTTTGGTGTCGGATCAGCCGTCTACACCACAGCCGAAATTATTCTGGCTGAACTCGAAGACCTCAGCTTCCGCCGAGAATTATGCGCAAAGTCCGGTTGGGAAGAACTTATCGTCGAACCAAGACAATCATCTGAATAATCAAAATTTAACAGGGGGTAAGCCGATGACGGCTATAGCAAAAACTCATTTCGATACGCGGATACTCGCATTGATCGCCGTAGCGATTGTAATCAACATTGTCGGTGGACAACTCAACGATCTGCTACGCCTGCCAATCTTTCTCGACTCTATTGGCACCATACTTGTGGCCGTGCTGGCGGGACCAATTGCAGGCGGCTTAACCGGCCTTCTCACAAATCTTATAATCGGGCTGATCTTCGCACCAGTTGCTGCTGCTTTCGCACCCGTTGCACTGGTAATCGGCGTTGTTGCGGGTCTTTTGGCTCGTGCTGGCTGGTTCAGAACATTCTGGCAGGCAGCATTGTCCGGTGTTCTGATTGCAGCAGCTCTTACCGTGGTTGCCGTGCCTATCCGTATTTACCTGTTTGGTGGGGTAACCGGTTCCGGCGCAGACTTCTTCATCGCCTATCTGGCAAATGTCGGACAGACCTTGTTCAGCTCGGTCGCAGTCACAGTATTCACCGCCAATATCGCCGATAAGGTCATCAGCGCTCTTCTGGTCTGGGCAATTATAAGCAAACTTCCCGAACGCCTGTCATCCGGCTACTCCTATTTGAAGTATAGCCGCAAAACATGAGTTCACATAATTCCTTTATTTTCAGCCCGGGGGAGAGCATTCTCCACCGGGCTAATCCATTGACCAAGCTTGCTCTGCTCGTCTGGATCATTGCATTGTCATTTCTCATGTCATGGTCAGCGCTTTGGCTATCAAGTTTCATTCTGGTTGGACTCTCTCTACCATTCGGCTTTAAGGCAAAGGTGCTCAAGCGATTTGCTCTGTTATCACTGCCGTTCGTCCTTGCAGTGTTCATTTTTCATGGCTTGGTCCTCCCGCAGAATGATTTCATATCAATTGGTTATCTAAGATACAGCCCTGACGGATTGGCGCATGCGGCTCTGCTTTCAGGGCGCATTTCGCTGATGCTGGCGGGCTCGCTGCTTTTTGTGTCATCAACACACCCATCCACATTGCTGCGGTCGTTCGATGTGGCACACTTTCCTCCCGGCGCCTCCTATCTGCTAGCTTCCCCGCTCCTGCTTCTCGATGAGTTTGGCGCACGCGCCAAGGCCATCCAAGACGCGCAACGTTCAAGAGGACTGAACACGGAAGGCGGGGTGAAAGCGCGCCTGAATGCATTGTCGATGCTGGTTGTGCCGCTCGTTACGACTGCACTCTCGGACGCGCATGAGCGCGCAGATGTTTTGAACGCGCGCGGATTTCGCGCATTGCCCTATAGAACAACGCTTAACGCACCCAAAGACAGCGGTGCTGAAAAGCAATTCCGCCGCGCACTCTACCTGTTATCGGCTCTGCAAATTGGTTATGCATTATGGCGTTGATTGACGTTTCAAACCTGACCTTGGCGTTTGGCGATAAAACCATTCTGCACGATATAAGCTTCGGGATTAACAAGTCCGAGCGACTTGCGATTTTGGGCGGCAACGGTTCTGGAAAATCCAGTCTGGGTCGCCTGCTCGCTGGCTGGCATGTTAATGCTGTCACTTCTGGAAATGTGCTTTTCAAAGGGCGTTCATGGAAGGAATATTCAAACTCCGAACGCGCCTCCGCCATACAACTTGTGGGACAAATTCCCGTTCAGCATCTTTCAGGCCGTGCTTTCACTGTCGAGGAAGAAATAGCTTTTGGACCAGAGAATTTAGGTCTCCCCTCACATGAAATCCGCAAACGTGTTGACTTCGCAGTTAATGCCACCAATCTCGGCCACTTGTTGGAGCGCAGTCCATTCAGCCTTTCTGGCGGAGAACAGCAACGTCTGGTCATCGCTGCATCACTGGCTTTAAAACCGCAAATACTTGTGCTGGACGAACCATTTACGAATCTCGATCCTGAGTCCCGCGATTCCATGCTTCATGTACTGGAAGGATTGTCATCCGATCTGACGATCGTCTTGCTTGAAACCAACCCAAGTCTCGCGGCAACACTTGCAGAGCGATTTATATTTTTAGACAATTCCGCCCTCATTGCTGACAGCAACGCGCGTGAGGTTCTGTTCAACCCGCAACTCGTAGAGCGCCTTGGGTTGCCCGCAGTGACGAAGGCCATTGTTTCATTTCTGGGTGAAGATCATCATTTGACCAGCACGACAATGCTTCCGCTCGCGTCTGCCCAATTCGATGATTTCATTGAAAGTCTCAACGATGCTAAAAATTGATCATCTCTCATTTGCCTATCCATCCTCAGCCCCGCTATTTGATGATCTTAACGCTACACTCTCTCCCGGAGACGTTCTGGCAATCATCGGCAGAAACGGCGCGGGAAAAAGTACGCTTTTGCGGCTGCTGAACGGGCTGTTGAAACCGGTCAATGGCCATGTTGAAGTTGATGGTAAAAACCTCTCCGAACTGAAAATACATGAGATTGCTCGGCACATCGGCACAGTCTTTCAAAGTCCCGAACAACAGCTTTTTGCGTCAACAGTTGAAGAAGAGATTGCCTTTGGCCCAAAACAATTTGGGCTGGAAAAACCACAGATTGCACAGAGGGTTGCGACTGCGCTCGAAAGAACAGGACTTTCATCCTTCGCAAGCCACCACCCACTTGATCTCGATTATGCGAGCCGTCGTTTTCTGACGCTTGCCTGCGTATTAGCCAACAGCCCGGATATATTGCTTCTCGATGAGCCCCAGCGCGGCTTGGACAGAGGTTGGACCGAACGTCTTGAGCAGATCATTGCAGAGGAAAAGCAATCGGGGCGCATTGTTATTCTGGTGTGTCATGACATGGATTTTGTTGAGCGCAATGCGACGGTTATTCTGCCACTCGGTGGGAAAACGATCAAACAACAAACCGTAAACGACTTCTTTTCCGATAAAGCTCTGGTCGAAGAAACAAGCGTTGAAACACCGTGGAGAATAAGAATTCAACAGGCAGTGGAACTCAAAAAGACACTTTTGGTTGGCTGACCTTTCTTCTTTTTCAAGCCGGTTTTCTCAAGCGGGAAATCATTAGAAGACCTGCCAAAGCACCTGCTGTGCAAAAGACAAGAAACACCCAGCCCGATAAAGCACCGGCATGAATACCGGATAACAGCACGCCAACGGTGCAACCCAGCCCGGTCATGGCACCCCAGCCCATAAGAACTCCACCGATGAAACGCTCTACCAATCCTTTTAACGATGGCCATGATGGCTTGAATTGCCCGGCAACCAAAGCTGAAGCAAAGCTGGACAAAACAAGGCCCATCACAAACACCCCATTAGGCGACAGCAGAGCGGTTTTCACAGCACTGATACAGCCCCGAACTGTATCAAGGCCAATAAGCGTTTCGGGTATGAGTGATGAGGACGAAGCAGCAGTTCGGACGAGACTTCCCAGTTCTGCCGTGACACCGAGAGGGGCAACACGCAAATAGGCGAATGCACTGATAGCTGCAACAAGCAGTCCTGTGACAACGGGTGGCCAACGCTTCACAAAAATGGCTTCGGCGTTGCTGATATTATCTGCGCTGCCACGATCTCTTTCGTCATTCTTTGATCGTTTAAGAACAAAGATTGTGATTGGAGCCAAAACAGCCAAAGAAATAACCGTTGTAAAAGCATAGCCAAAAATGCCGGGCAGCCAGATGGCCGGGTCACTATAGACGGTCAATGTGTAGAGGTTGTTCCACGTCAAAAAGCCGATCAGAAAACCAATACCCGCACCGATAAGCGCTGCGATGGAACCGAAAGCACCCTCACCAAGTCGATAGAAATGGGCTGATAGACATGAGCCCGATATAGCCATGCCAATCCCGAAAACGAGTGATGCTAAAGCAAGCACGACCCCTACCGGTCCGATATGCGCGCCGGGCGGCAGGCGGTCTGGCTGTGGAATGGGAACCCATGCTCCCAACACGACCTGATAGAGAACTATTCCGCCAGCCAGTGCTATGATGATAGACAAAATGCCTGCGGGATCACGATGTTCAACAAAATCGCGCAGGTTGCAGAGAAAGCAAAAACGCCCTCTCTGGAGTACAATACCAAAAGCGCATCCCGCCAATAAGGAAAACGACAGCGCTCTGCCGGGCGCATCGCTTGCCAGAAAAATACTCCAGAGAACGAGTGCTGCGACGATAAAAAAGGCGCTTATCCGGGCGAGTGCTAGGCGCATGCGACAACCATTCATTTAATAAGCTTGATGGACGAAGTCCTAAGACTTCGTCCATTTCGAGCCATTCTGATGCATTGAACCGTAATTACTTGCCGGTCCAGACAGTGCCTGCGAGATTCGTAACCGGCACGCCTACAGCATTTCCATATTCGGTCCACGAGCCATCATAGTTGCGGACATCGTAACCGAGGATCTTTTTGAGTGCGAACCATGTATGGCTCGAACGCTCACCAATACGGCAATAGGTAATGACCGGCTTTGAACCATCTATGCCTTGTTCGGCATAGATTACCTTGATGTCCTCAGGTGATTTAAATGTGCCATCCTCGTTGACGATTTTGCCCCAAGGGACGTTGACCGCTCCCGGTATATGCCCTGCGCGTACAGAGAGTTCCTTCACGCCTTCCGGCGCAAATGTCTTTCCTGAATATTCGTCAGCCGAGCGAATATCGACAAGCTTTGCATCACCTTTGCCTTCGGCAACCGAAACCACATCTGCAAACCGTGCACGCACAGAATTATCGCGCTCAGGAAGCTCGATAGTTGAATCTGCATAATCGGGCGCTGCCGTATCCAGCGGCAAGCCTTTTGCCTCCCAGAGCTTACGCCCACCATCAAGCAGTTTTACCTGATCACCAAGGCCATAGACTTCGAATATCCACGCACCCCAGGCAGCGAACCAGTTATTGTTGTCGCCATAAAGAACAATGGTTGTATCCTTATCGACGCCAGCATCGCGAAGAAGCTTCTCGAACGATTCACGCGTGGCAATGTCGCGCTTTTCCGGGTCAACAAGGTCGGTGTGCCAGTTCAGATGCGCCGCACCCGGAATATGTCCGCGCTCATAGACACCTGTATCAACGCTGACCTCAAAGACACGAACATTCGGATTTTTGAGATTATCCTGCAACCAATCAGCTTTAACGAGTGCATCAGATGCCGCGGCTGAACCAGCGAAGGTGATTGCGGCAACAGCGCCCAAAAAAAGCGACTTTAGATTTAGTTTCCCCACCATAAATATCTCCAAGATTGATAACACCTGGAGATAATATTAATTACATTAAAAATGATATTAAGGCATAATATGCTATTCTAAACTATACTATAGAAATATTTATCGGCCATGAGGCGATGAAAAGTCGGCAAGTCCCCGCATTACTCCGCTTCAATTCTAAAGGCTTGCACAATGAGCGCCACCAGCCACAAAACCCATCATCAGAGAAGAAGCTCATAGCCTGCAGGGCAAGCTATGAGCGCCAGAACGTGCACAATCAGCGAAGCAACGGGTTTTGACCTGTGGGTATCTTAGCGATCTCTTCGGCTGTGAAGTTGGTATGTGCGGTTACCGCTTGTGCCGGCAAAGCACGCAACCATTGGTTCAGCGAAATTTCTTTGAACTCCGACGCAACGAAAAGCTCAAGAAAAACGAGATCTTCATCACCCGTATTCTCAATATAATGACCGGCCATATTTGAAACGAAACCCACGTCGTTTGCATTGAAATCCATAGTTCTCGCTGCTTCCTGCCCGGGGAAAACAGTCATCCTCCCCTTCCCTTTCAGCCAGTATTGCCATTCGCTGCCGTTCGGATGCCAGTGCATCTCCCTGATACAACCCGGCTTAACTGTCACAATTGCTGATGCAATTTTCTGGGCGGCTGGAAAGTTTCGAGAGTCGATTATTTTGACATTACCTGCCTCGCTCTCTCTTGTAGGGGCCATCTCGCTGGCCTTGAAGGTATAAGAGATTTTTGGCTTTGCGGCATATTGGGCTGCTTCCGGAATTTCTTCTTCGAGAGATTTACGTGGTTCATCACTGGTGAAGATATAGAGCGGCTCACCTTTCGGTAACTTGGCGATGACGTCGGCATCAAGCCGAAAATTTTGCTGCAAAATCTCTGGCGGCGTATGTTTAAGCCAATCGGACAGAAGCAAGGTACTTTCTTCAGAAAAATCACCCTGATTGAATACCAGCAGAAACTCGCATCCTTCATCACCCAGTGCTTGAATCGAATGCGGTGCCCCCGCAGGGAAGAGCCACAAATCTCCGGCAGAAACATCATCAATGAACATCTCGCCGTCCTGGGTAAAAACGGTGACGCGCGCACTACCGCTCAACATGATCGCCCATTCATCAGCCAGATGCCAATGCAGCTCTCGAAAGCTCCCCTTCGTCAACCGCATATTGACGCCTGCCATTTCATTCGAAGAGGCCAGTTCCCTTGAGGTTACCTGATGCGTCCAACCGCCATCCTGAACACGCCGATGTGTAAGATCAAAAGAATACCAGAACGGTGGAACGACGCCGTGATCGGTTGGGGGCGGAACATCCGAATTTGGGTTGACCTTCATCAGGCCCACATTCTTGGGACCGTTGTTTGACGCTGAACCGTCGCGCTCTGCCTTATAGGTAGCGGCTGCAAGTTCGCTGAATTCCGATTTGGGATCAATTGGTGTTTGAGGAGCCATTCGAGAACCTTTCTAACATCATATCAATGCGACCGAGACCTACATTTAGTAAGAATCTTCGGTTCCGAATTGATAAGACAGTTACTCAGGACTCCAATACTAGACCTATGTATAAGTAATAGTATCAAGGTATATGCATACGGTGTATTGCGGTACAACTTAAGAAAAAAGCTAGACCATTCTTGTTATGATAGCTTTGATTTCCCGTTCAAAGAAATCCGAGAATGTGGCAATGCGCGGCGGTAGTTTCTGGAATGGCGGATAGTAAAGCGTGAGCCAAAGCTGTGGTGGCGACCATTCTGGCAATATCTGCACCAGACGCCCTGTGCGCAGGTGCTCTGCCACAATAAACACCGGCAACATCGCAACACCCGCACCATCTGCGGCCATGTTCGCCAACACCTCACCATTGTTGGCGCTGATCATGCGACCGGCTGAAACAGTAATCGTCGCGTTCCCGTCGGACAGCACCCAGTTTTCCCGCCGGCTTTCAGAACTATAGCCAAGACAACCATCCGTCGGCAGCTCTGTCGGGTGTTTCGCACTGACAAAAGAGGTTCCGGGCGCAGCCACCAGAATACGCTTGATCGTGCTGATCTTGCGCCAGATCGTAAATTTATCCGACGGCGCACGCGAAATGCGGATCGCCAGATCAAAATCCTGCTCGACAATGTCAAGCATCTGATCAGTAAGTGAAAGCTCAACTTCAATCCTTGGGTAAAGTTCGCGAAATGCAGAAAGGATTTGTGGCAAAACCTGCTGACCAAGCGACATGGGCGCATTGATCCGCAACCGTCCCTGATCGGCCTTATGCACATTCATCAGTTCCAGTCTTGCTTCCTCCAGCGCATTGACTGCAGGCTCGATACGCGCCGCAAACACCGCACCATCGCTCGTCAACGAAACCTGTCTTGTCGTCCGCACGAAAAGCTGGACACCCAGTTCCTCCTCCAACGCCGCGATTGTGCGGGTCACGGAGGCGGGCGTCATGTCGAGTTCTCGCGACACCTGAGCGAAGTTTCGCTTTTCAGCAGCCAGCAGAAAGGTTTTCAGCGCCTTAAGCTCATTCATCGCAATTATTGCACTCCGCGTAATAGAATAGAAATTATTGCATCAATTGTGATCAACTATCAATCCCACTAGATTGGCTTCAACAAGATTGCGAAGCGGTCACACCGCAGAAAGGCAAATATCATGCTGAACCAGATCAAGGGCCTTCATCACGTCACTTCGATGGCAGCCGATGCCCGCCAGAATAACAGCTTCTTCACCGACACTCTTGGCCTGCGTCGCGTGAAAAAGACCGTCAATTTCGATGAGCCAAGTGTCTATCACCTTTATTATGGTGATGAAGTCGGCACACCCGGCTCCGTCATGACCTATTTCCCGTTTCCCAACATCGTTCGCGGTCGTCCGGGCGTCGGCGAAGTGGGCGAAACCGAGTTCTCCGTTCCAAAAGGATCGCTCGCTTTCTGGAAACAGCGTCTTGCTTCAAAGGATGTTGCCGGTTTGGAAGCGGAAAACGTCTTCGGCGCTGAACGTCTGCGTTTTCAGGGGCCGGATGGCGACGGTTTTGCACTTGTCGAGACGGTTGATGACAAGCGTGCACCATGGATCAGCGCTGGTGTATCTGAGAATGTTGCCATTCGCGGCTTCAGCGGCGCACGTATGCGGCTTCACGACATAGATGCCAGTGCCGAACTGCTCAAGTTCATGGGTTATGAACGCGCTGAAACTCAAGGCAATATCAGCCGCTTTATCATCCCAAATGGCAATGGCGCGGATACGATTGACCTCGAAGCCCTGCCTTCGGCGCAGGCTGCACGTCAGGGCGCAGGCTCGGTGCATCACATCGCCTTTGCGGTGCCGGATCGTGCCGCACAGCTTGAAGTGCGCAAAGCGCTGTTGGATACCGGCTATAACGTGACGCCGGTGATCGATCGCGACTATTTCTGGGCGATCTATTTCCGCACACCGGGCGGTGTGCTGTTTGAAATTGCCACCAATGAGCCCGGCTTTGACCGCGACGAAGATACGGCACATCTTGGCGAAGCACTCAAACTGCCGATCCGGTATGAGGCATATCGCGATCGCATTGAAGCCAATCTTGTCCCTCTCACCGAAAAATAACTGGTTGCCTCCGACCATGCCGGAGGCCTCATCGCTGGAGGATCATCATGACCACAAACGACTATCATAGTTTCCGACACGAAGGCGCAGCCGCTTCGCCTGTTGTCATGGCGTTTCATGGCACCGGCGGTAACGAGCATCAGTTTACGAGCCTTATCCAGCAAATACTCCCCGATGCGGGCATTGTTGCACCGCGTGGTGACGTTTCAGAATTCGGTGCGAACCGCTTCTTTCGACGTACTGGTGAAGGCGTTTATGATATGGACGACCTAGATTTACGCACCGCGAATATGCTGGCTTTTGTTAGCGATTTTCGCCAGCAGAACCCGGAGCGCGAAATCTATGCGCTCGGCTATTCGAATGGTGCAAATATTCTGGCATCGATGTTGTTTCGCGATCCGCGGTTGTTCGACCGTACCGCACTCATGCACCCGCTGATCCCGTGGACACCGCAACCCCAGCCTGCACTTGCGGGCAAAAGGATTCTGATCACTGCGGGTCAGGCCGATCCGATATCGCCGCTCAAACTCTCACATGCCCTTATTGATTGGTTCAAAGTACAGGGTGCAAATGTTGAAACTCTGATCGCGCCCGGCGGGCATGAGATACGCCCAGCAGAACTCGAAAGCCTCACAAACTTTCTGCGATTGCCTGATTAGAGCATAATCCGGTCTTCGTTTAATGAGGATCGATAAGATTATGCTTAAGATAAAAGGAGTTAGAGCGCCGATCTTATCCAGTCAGATCGGCGCTCTAACACATCAATCACAGCCGCTTTGCACAAAAATACGAACTTCGGTACGCTTTTGCGTACCGAAGTTTTTTGCATTCTCAACCTTTATCCATCTATTTATTATTACAAAAATTGCAATATAATGAGAATTATTGTGTCAATTGCTATCAATTATAAAGCCGGTTAGTTTGAGCTCAACAACAGCAAACCACAACCGACCGGAGATAATAATGTCTAACAAGCTCGAAGTTCTTACCCCACTCAACAGCCAGATTATCTTCATCGATCACCAGCCACAGATGGCTTTTGGTGTTCAATCCATTGATCGTCAGGTGTTGAAGAACAACACTGTCGGACTGGCAAAGGCTGCCAGGGTTTTCAACATTCCAACCGTTATCACCACCGTTGAAACAGATAGTTTTTCCGGCCAGACTTATCCTGAACTGCTTGATGTTTTCCCTGATGCTCCGCTTCTTGAGCGTACCTCAATGAACTCCTGGGATGATCTGAAAGTTCGTGAAGCGCTTGCAAAAGGCGCAACTGAGGGCCGCAAGAAGATCATCGTTTCGGGTCTCTGGACAGAAGTTTGCAATACAACCTTTGCCCTTTCCGCCATGAACGATACCGATTACGAAATCTACATGGTTGCCGATGCATCCGGCGGCACTTCGCTTGAAGCCCATAACTATGCGATGGACCGTATGGTTCAGGCTGGCGTCATTCCTGTTACATGGCAGCAGGTTCTGCTTGAATGGCAGCGTGACTGGGCACACCGCGAAACCTATGATGCTGTGATGAACATCGTGCGTGAGCATTCAGGCGCTTATGGCATGGGCGTTGATTATGCCTACACGATGGTTCACGGCTCGAACTCACGCAGCCAGCACAAGGCTCCGCGCCTTGCTCCAAGGCCAGCGCTGTAAATTCTGGATAGGCACAGCATCTCAGCCGGGCCAGCACGGCCCGGCGTTTATGTTAATATTCAGGACTGTGCGCGGAATATAAGCAGTTTCACCGCGTTTTGAACGATTTCCAATCCCCCTTTCAAGGCATCTGATTTTCGAGAAGGAAACAAGATGACAACCGCCACTCCCCCCACACAGGACGCCCCCTCCGGCCCTTTGAGCTTCCGCGTGTTCAGAGCGCTTTGGATCGCCACCATCATCTCCAATATCGGCACATGGATGAATGATGTTGGCTCTGCATGGCTGATGACTTCACTCTCGCCAAGCCCGATGTTCGTGGCGCTGGTGCAAGCTGCAACGACGCTGCCGATGTTCCTGCTTGCCCTTCCTGCCGGTGCCATGGCCGACATCGTCGATCGTCGCAAACTGCTCTTAAGTGCACAGGTACTGGGACTATTCGCTGCCGCCACGCTTGCAGTGCTGACAGGTCTGGGGCTGACGACTCCATGGGTACTTCTTGCAGTGACTTTCGTGCTCGGCATATCGGCTGCACTCAGCGCCCCGGTCTTTCAGGCAATCGTGCCGGAACTTGTCGACAAACAGGCCCTGCCTGATGCAGTTGCGCTAAACAGCCTCGGCGTCAATATTTCGCGTGCCATTGGTCCGGCACTTGGCGGTGTCATTGTCGCAATCGCTGGCATTCCCGCCGTCTTTGCCCTCAATGCTGTCTCCGTCATCGCGGTTCTGGGCGTCATTTTCTTCTGGAAGCGCACTCCATCTCAATCCGCCCTTCCCCCCGAGCACTTCTTTGGCGCACTTCGCGCAGGCTATCGCTATGCACGCCATTCAGCGGCCATGCGCCTCGTCCTGATCCGCTCCGCTGGTTTCTTTCTCTTTGGCAGTGCGCTTTGGGCAATGTTGCCGCTGGTCGGCCGTCGCGAACTGGGATTGGATGCTGCGGGCTATGGCGCTCTTCTTGGGTGTATGGGTGCGGGTGCTGTGCTTGGTGCGCTTATTCTCAAAAAGCTGCGCAAGACAATCGCTGCAAACACCATTTCCATCTGGGCAACGCTGCTGTTTGCCTTTGCAACCCTGACACTGGCTCTCGTGCCAAACGCATGGATCGGTGGCGCTGTCATGTTCCTTGCTGGCCTTGCATGGATCGGAATGCTGACCTCACTCAACGTCGCCGCTCAGATGGCGGCACCCGGTTGGGTCAAGGCACGTGCGCTCGCCGTCTATCTTTTGGTGTTTCAGGGCGCAATGACCGGCGGCAGCATCCTTTGGGGTACGATTGCATCGCGCTTCAATGTGACGACTGCTCTCGTCGTTGCAGCTTTTGCTCTGGTGATCTCTCTGGTGCTGGCACGCATCTGGCAGCTACCAAAGGATGCAACAACTGACCTGGCGCCTTCAAACCATTGGGCGGAACCTGTTGTTGCCATTCGCCCCCAAGGTGATCGCGGCCCTGTGTTGATTGAAATCGAATACAAGATCGAACCACAGCGCATGGCCGAATTCACAGAAGCCCTGCGCAAGTTCAGCGCAGTCCGCTACCGCGATGGCGCTATAAGGTGGGATGTGTGGGAAGATGTTGCTGTTCCCGGTCGTGTTGTTGAAGCCTTTATCGTCGAAAGCTGGATTGAACACCAGCGCCAGCATGCCCGCGTCACCCATTCTGATCAATTGGACCAGAAGACGATCAACGACTTTCATCTTGGCGAGACACCGCCTGTTGTCCGCCATCTGCTGAAGCCTGTTTAAGAGCTAATCGATGGAGACGCCTTCTTTCCTGATGGCATATCCAAATGACATAGAAATGTGCAAGATTATCACCTCTGGGCGGCGCTATATGAGCCCATGAAACGCTCGAAAGGACCATCATCATGACCGATAATGTGAAATCCCGTCGCTCTGCCTCTCTCAAAACTCCAAGCGGCTTTTCGGAAGAGGCCGTAAAGGAAATTTCCGGCGGCATCACTGCATTGCTCGCAGATGTTTTCGCCGTTTATCTCAAGACCAAGAATTTCCACTGGCATATGTCAGGCGCACATTTTCGCGATTATCATCTGCTGCTGGACGAACAGGGCGACCAGATTTTTGCCATCACCGATGATTTGGCGGAACGCGCCCGCAAACTCGGCGGCAACACACTGCGCTCCATCGGCGACATTTCGCGTCACCAGCGCATTCTTGATAATGATGCAGAATTTGTACACCCGCATGAGATGCTTGCCGAGTTGCGTGACGACAACAAGGCTTTGGTCGAGAGCATGCGCGTGCTGCACGAACTTTGCGATGAGTATGGCGATGTTGGAACAGCAAGCCTGCTCGAAAACTGGATTGATGAAGGCGAACGCCGCGTCTGGTTCCTGTTTGAAACGCTACGCGGAACCAATGGCTGATCGAAGGATCAGTCACATGAAAAGAAAAGGGGCCATCGGCCCCTTTTTTAGATTTGTAACCCCTCAACAACGCAAATATGCACTCCCTATACACTGGTATAGTTCAGCAAAAACTCTCGTGTATGATTTTGCACTCATAGTACGGTTTCGACCAGCGCCACATCATTACAAAATCCTCCCACATTCAACGCAGTTCAGCGATTTGACGGGAGATTAAAGATGTCAGCATTTGCAGCGACAGTTAACCATCAGCAGCCTCCGCTTCCCCTTGGCACATTCGCAAGCGAAACGTCGATTAAGGTGTCAGACCTGCTTCTCAATGCCGTCAAGCTTCTCGAAACAGATGAAACAATCGCCATTGATCTGGTCAATCAGGCGTCACACCTTTTGGGAACAGGCGCTGCTGATCGCAGAGATTCAACCGATCGAATTATTGTTGGCGGACTGGCACCATGGCAAGTTAACCGCTTACGCCGATATATCAATGAACGCATTTCTTATACAATATCGCTCGAAGAATTGGCTCTTCAGGTCAAGCTCAGCACCAGCTATTTCTCGGCTGCGTTCAAGAACAGTTTTGGGATTTCTCCGCATAATTTCGTTATCCAACGACGCGTAGAATGCGCCAAGGAAAAGATGCTAAACAGCAATGCACGCTTGTGCGAAATAGCCCTTGATTGCGGACTTTCAGATCAGGCACATCTGTCACGGCTGTTTCGCCGCATGACCGGCACGACGCCAAGCGCATGGCGTCGTTATCAGACACGTCCAAAAGTTGGAGCGAATGTCGCAGTTGCGGAAATCTACTGAAGTTTCAAGCGCAAGGTTTTCAGCCAATGCCGCAATCGCCTTCCGTATTGCGGCAATGAACACACGCACCTCCGGTAAAACCAGCCGGATGGTCGGATAGCCGGCCCGCACATATTCAGCATTTCGGGCCGTATTCGCCAAAATCGCGCTGATCATCGGCGTGATCGTGATCGTGATCGACTTCGACATCCGGAGTGCTCTCGTTTCCAATCAGCACATTATCTCTGCCGTTGAGCCGGAGGCAAGAATCCGTCTCAACACCATTTTTTGACGGGAATGTTCCTTGGCGGAGCCGCAGGTTCTGTACCTTCAACTCAGGCAAGGAAACATGGCGGGTGGGTTGATGTGAGTCTGCTCGGCGGCGTACTCGCCATTCTAGCGCTCGCAATTCAGCATGTGGCCTTTCGCATGCGCAAAAACTCCAGATATTGAAGAACAATCTGAAATGCACAGATCTTGCTTGTAACAAGGTCTGTGCTTAGTCATTGATTAAGCGCGTTTTCAAGATGGCCAAGCAGCTTTGGCACATCGACCGGCTTGCCCAGAAAAGCGAAAGCACCGCCATCCATAGCCGCATTCCGTGTACGCTCATCTTCATAAGACGTCATGAATATAATAGGTGGATGAACAGTCCGCGTAATATTAAGTGCAGCCTGAAGCTCAATGCCGGTAAGCCCCGGCATTTTAACATCAACCAGCATGCAATCGATCTCCGATTGCTCGTCATAAGCAAGATATTCCTCTGCCGAAGCGAAAAGACGGCTTTCATAGCCACAGGACTTGACGAGATCGTCGAGAGCTTCACGAATGCCCTGATCGTCATCAACAATGGCTATGATATGCATTTGCTCTGCGGACAAGATATTGGACCTTGAATTGCTAAAATCTGGGCGCTTGTCTCATCTGAACTAATTTCTAGCTTCAGAGATGCGCCTTATGGTCCTTTATGCGCGCTGACAGCGCGAAAATATACCATACTTAGATACAGGTCACTTTAACGTTTCGCTGAGCAGTTCCGCCTTACGAACAAGATCAGCAAGAGAACGAACATCCATCTTACGCATCACGTTGCCGCGATGCAGTTTCACCGTCACTTCGCTAATCCCAAGGTCAAAAGCGATCTGCTTATTCATCTTACCCTTGACGACCGCACTCATGACCTCCCGCTCACGCGGTGTTAAACTCTGCACCAAACTGACAACCACTTGATTTAACGCTGACTCCTCTCGGCGAGCACTGTCACGCTGAACAGCAGCGCTGACCGCATCCAGTACATCCTGCTCCTTGAAAGGCTTGGTCAGAAAATCGACTGCACCAGCTTTCATTGCACGTACTGTCATGGGAATATCGCCAAAGCCAGTCATGAAAACCACCGGAAGAAGAATGTCTGCCTTCTCAAGCTGGCTTTGAAAATCAAGTCCATTAATACCCGGCAGACGAACATCAAGCAGAATGCATCCCGGCCTCGAAACATCGTTGAAATTCGCCATAAAAGCAGCAGCTGTCTCAAACGCCTCTGCGTTGAACTGCATAGACAAGAACAGATCAACGAGCGATTCCCGCATCGACAGATCATCATCAATAATGAAGACGATTGGTTTGTCATTTTGTGGCTGAAGCTTACGTATTTCAGGCATCTAGCACTTCCAATTGACTGGCAGTCGCATTTCAAACTCCGCGCCGCCCGCTTCGTGGTTGATTCCGGTCAAAGTCCCACCGCTCGCTTCAATCGTGCTGCGACAGATTGAAAGTCCCATGCCCATACCGGAAGCTTTGGTCGTGTGGAACGGAGTGAAAAGCCGCTTAAATATATCCTGATCAATTCCTGGACCACTATCGTGAACGCTGATCAAAGCATGGTCATCATCTGTTTGATCGATGGTAACAACAATTAAACGTGCGCCAACTCCGGAGGCTTCCATAGCCTGAATAGCATTTGCAACCAGATTGATGATCACTTGTTGAAGCTCGATCCGTACACCCTCAATGATCGGTAGGCACCAATTCTGAACCACACGGACGCGTGTGCCGCTGCGTTGCAAATCGTGTTCAATCAGCGCAATTGTTTCTCGCACCAGCGTGTGAAGATTAATGGTTTCGACACGGCGCTTGGACTGATTAAGCATATTGCGTGTGTTCTGAATGATCTCGCTTGCACGCTCGCTATCGCGAATAATACGCTCGGCTGAACGCCGTACGGCATTCAAATCGGGTGGATCACGATCCAGCCAACGCAGTACAGTCTGCGCATTAAGCATGATGGCACCAAGCGGCTGATTGAGTTCATGGGCAAGCGATGCGGACAAAGCCCCCACGGTTGCGGCACGAGATGCCATTGTAAGCTCGGCCTGGGCTTCAACCAGCGCCTTTTGTGCAAGTTCACGCTGCGTAATATCCATCATGCTAAGAATGACACGATTAAACGCTGCCGGATCAGCCGGAAAGCTGATACTAAGCAAAACCAGCTTCTCCTCACCGCTCAGGGTGCGAAGCTCTGATTTATCCTCAAAATATCTGCGTCCATCCAGCAGTGCTTGCAGCACAGGAATGAATTGGTGATCCTGAGGCACGACGAAAGCGTGGTCTACAGCACTCTCATCTTGCGCAATGCCAAGAAGCTCGAAAGCCGCTTCATTTGCCGCAACCGTGCGTGCCATACCAACACATTGCTGAATAAAATCGGGATGCGAACGCGCATAAGTTTCAATATCTGTAATGCCCTGCGCCTTAAGCTTCATCAGATGCGCACGCAGCAGGGAATAGTCTCGTTCAAAAAGAGCAACGCGCGTGCGATCGAAAATGGAGCGATAACGCGCTTCGCTCTCTTGCAGTGCCGCATGCGAGGCGAGCAATTCCTGCCGCGCGGATTTATTTCTCAGGATAAGAATGACTGTTACCAAGACTGCGACAACGGCCACGATCAGACGGATCGTCGTCTGAAAATCCGGTTCAGGACCATGCGTCACATAATAGGATGTGATCGTAAGGAGAAGACAGCCGGCGGCACTTAATATAATGCCGGTTCGCCCGGTCACTTCCGCAGCTAACAACAAAACAATCGCGTAGAGAACCGCAATCGCACCTTCGATATCTGTGAAAGTATCGACATAAAATACAGCCAGAACCAGCATGAACGCGACAAAGCCAACGGCCAGTTCATTGCCTCTCTTATGCACTCCCTCGGCATATTCAGACATCGTAGATCGTTCCCCGGATTCGACTGGCGAAACCATAGAGCAATTTTAGTGATTGCAAACCTATACCTAGGTTTGGGTCATTGCATACCGCGCTCACGGCGTCGGCGCTTCCATGGCCATTCGCCATCGATTTCTGCTTCGAGTGAAAAACTGAGAAAGGTTCTGATCAGAACGATTAAGCCCAGCAGGCCAACGCTTTCCCAAGTGAGCGGAGAAATGATAGTGGCAATAATATCGGCACCAATGAGAATTTCGAGACCAAGCAGAATGCCACGGCCAAGGTTTGCACGGTAACGCGTATATGCAATTTCACCGGAAAGCGTAAAGACGTCTTTGAGATAACCAATCGTCGCAACGGCCACACCAATCAGGATCACGGCAACACCAAAGAACTCGAGAGCAGATGCCATCGGCTCCAATATCGGCGCAATCAGACTGACAAATTCCCCGCTTTCCGAACCCGCATTCATTCTTAGGCTTCCCTTACCCATTTCAGAAAACAAAAGTTTACTTAGAAAAGCTTAAAGAAATGCGGCAGGTTTCCCCGCCGCATCTTGGCTCGAGTGCTCTACTGGAGAATTTCCAGCAAAAGTGCGAAACGTTTTCGGATAAGATGCGCTTTAAAACACATGCTTATAACGCCGATCAGATAAAATCAGATAGAAACGCGCTTTAACTTTGAATGAACGCAAGAAGATCAGCGTTCAAAAGATCGGCATCGATTGTTAGCATGCCATGCGAGAAACCGGGATAAGTTTTAAGCGTGCCATTCTTGAGCAGCTTGATCGACTTGAGTGCTGCATCTGCAATCGGCACGATCTGGTCATCTTCACCATGCAGAACAAGTGTCGGCACACCAATAGCCTTGAGGTCTTCCGTCTGGTCAGTTTCAGAGAAAGCCTTGATGCCATCATAATGCGCTTTTGCACTGCCAATCATACCCTGACGCCACCAATTTTGGATGACACCCTCCTGAACATTCGCGCCTTCACGGTTGAAACCGTAGAATGGGCCCGAAGGCACATCGCGAAAGAACTGTGCACGGTTTGCCGCGAGCGCAGAGCGGAAGCCATCGAACACTTCAATCGGCAGACCTTCCGGGTTGGCTTCGGTCTTAAGCATCAGTGGAGGAACTGCCGAAACCAGAACAGCCTTGGCAACGCGGCCTGCCGGTTCGCCATGTTTGGCGACATAACGCGCCACTTCACCGCCACCTGTCGAATGACCGATATGAACAACGTTTTTCAGATCAAGTGCTTCCACGACGGCAAAGGCATCAGAAGCATAATGGTCCATATCGTGACCTTCGGAAACCTGCTCCGAACGGCCATGTCCCCGACGATCATGAGCAACAACGCGATAGCCCTTCGAGAGGAAGAACAGCATCTGCGCATCCCAATCGTCTGAGCTCAATGGCCAGCCGTGATGGAACATAATCGGCTGCGCATCTTTTGAGCCCCAATCCTTGTAGAAGATTTCAGTATCGTCTTTTGTGGTGACAAAGCCCATGGCGTTTTCTCCTTCGGATGAGATGGTGTTGTTCAGTGAGTGTATAATGAGTCACCCCATTACCTTTAACAATTGCAATAGTTGTTTCGATAATATTGCAATAATAACAACAATCAAGGCACTGCAATCCATAACTCGAATGCGCATGCTGCATTTCAGGAAAAAAATTCAAATGACCGTAAGATAGTCCAAAATCGGAGCACCGCACTTCATCTTTACCTACGGCGCTCCAACTTTTTGGGTCGATGCTAAAGTAAAGTCACACAGCCCAGCAAGCGCACCCCAATGCACCAAAAAAGCCCTTAAGATCAGCAATCGGCAAATGCGAACCCCAAGCGCTCGCATGATCGTGTCCATGCACACCGCAGCTATTTGAGCAACCACAAGTCGAGATTGCAGTTCGGCGAAGGCTGTTCCTACCCGCACCGTCCGGCTCACCCCATGCTGCATATCCACCAAATTTACGAACCGGCGACCAGTCGGGCATCGCGGGCGGAACAGGGTTTTCATCCAGATCCTTGAAGGCATTCGCGCCATAGACAATCTTACCACCGACCATCGTCATATCCGATGTGAGGAATGAAATCTCATCTTCGCTACAGTTGAAAAAGTCTTTATCTGGCACGACAAGATCGGCGAACTGACCTTTTTCTATGCGGCCCTTCTTGCCCTCTTCATTTGAGAACCACGTGACTTTTTCCGTCCACATGCGCAGCGCGGTTTCCCGATCAAGACAGTTGCTGCGCGGATAAAGTTGCATGCCACCCACTGTCTTGCCAGTGACCATCCATGACAATGAAACCCATGGATTATAAGACGCAACGCGTGTCGCATCCGTACCAGCCGAAACATGTACGCCCTTCGACAACATCTTGCCAATGGGGGGCGTAACTTCTGCCGCCGCATGACCATAGCGTTCGACGAAATATTCGCCCTGATAGGCCATTCGATGCTGGACGGCGATGCCACCGCCAAGGGCCGCAATACGATCGATCGAGCGATCCGAAATCGTTTCTGCATGATCGAAGAACCAGTTCAAACCTTGTAATGGAATATCCTGATTGACCTTTTCGAACACATCCAGAGCACGGCTTATCGTTTCATCATAGGTTGCGTGCATGCGCCATGGCCATCGATTTTCGGCAAGAATTCTGACGATCCCCTCCAGATCCCCTTCCATTTCTGGCGCCATATCCGGACGCGGCTGACGAAAATCCTCGAAATCAGCTGCAGAAAATACGAGCATTTCACCGGCACCATTATGCCGGAAATAATCCGTACCTTGTTTATATTTCACCGAAGCCGTCCAGTTCAGGAAGTCTTCCTTCTCTTCCTTTGGCTTTTGCGTGAAGAGATTATAGGCAAGGCGCACCGTCATCTGCCCTTCGTCGGCCAACTGTTGGATAACGGCATAATCATCGGGATAGTTCTGGAACCCGCCGCCTGCATCGATCACGCCGGTTATACCCAAACGATTCAGTTCGCGCATGAAATGACGGGTCGAATTGACCTGATACTCCAGTGGCAGCTTTGGGCCTTTGGCGAGCGTGGAATAAAGAATGCCTGCGTTGGGTTTGGCGAGCAAAAGACCGTTCGGGTTGCCATTGGCATCGCGCAGAATTTCGCCGCCGGGAGGGTTCGGTGTATTCTTGTCGTAGCCAACTGCACGCAACGCCGCACCATTGAGAAGCGCACGATCATAAAGATGCAACAGAAACACCGGCGTATCAGGTGCTACGGCATTGATTTCTTCAATTGTCGGCAAACGCTTTTCAGCAAACTGATGTTCTGTAAAACCGCCCACCACACGGACCCATTGCGGTGCTGGTGTTATTGCCACCTGACGCTTAAGCATATCCATTGCGTCCGAAAGTGACCGCACGCCGTCCCAGCGAAGCTCCATGTTGAAATTCAGACCACCACGAACGACATGCGTGTGATTATCGATCAAACCGGGGAGAGCGCGACGGCCTTTGAGATCAACCCTTCGCGTTGTCGGACCAGCATGACGAAGCGCTTCTTCATCCGCTCCCACGGTGGTAAAAATACCGTCTTTAATTGCAACGGCCGACGCTGTTGGGTTCTTCCGGTCAAGTGTCGTGAACTTGCCGTTGTAAAGAATAATATCTGCAGTCATAAATCTTACCTTGTGCCGCCCGGTTCGCAACAATTTGCATCGGCAAATGACGTATCATTCTTTTGTGTCAACTGGCTATGTTAAGCACAAACTCATCGGGTTTAAGCCAATGCAGCCAGGCAATCTGGAAACATCGAATTTTTATCGCAAAGCATATCGCGAAAAAGTGAGAGCCGGTTTTCCGATAACGACAGGCGTAAACACAAAGAAATAGAGCGAACGCGGTAGTCACGATTAAATGCAACACGCTCTATTCAGTATGTAATCCTATAAGCTGTCAAATTTCTTGAAGATTCTTATTGGAATGTTTTGGACCGGGTGGACAATCATTGTGCAATTCAACAGTCTAATCTGCGGGTTTGTTGAACGAAAAATGCTTTTGTTAATTCTACAATTAGCACACCTGAGTGAGTAACAACCCGTTTGTGGCGGCTATCGTGTGATTTTAATTGGTGAGTGATTTTAGTCCATAACCTTCACAGGGCATCAGATACTCAACCGAAGCATAATATCATGAAACCACTCACCTGTTTGTGAGCAGGTTCTAAAACTTCACGCGTGCGCTGACGTCAATACTGCGCCCTACTCCCGGAAGCTCACCAAATGTGGGGCGATATTCCTTGTTCAGAATATTGCTGACATTCACCGCGAATGTAAACCTCTCATTTTCACCAAAACTGCCACCAAAGGCGAAATTCAGTGTTGCCCAGGATTGAAGATCATTGGTCACAAGACCGGTTGTATCCAGATAGGTTTGCTTGTTGGATGTAGCGCCGCGCATATAAAGATCAGTCCAGAACGGAAGTTTCTGTACCTCGCCTTCATAACGCACGCCCAACCGACCAGAAAGCGGTGGAGTGTCGCTGTTATAGGTTGAAAATGTTGCATATTCCAATTCACGACGCATCCAGCTTCCGCCAACATAAGGCGTGAAACCTGTCGCTTCCAGCTCATAGGATGCAAGAAATTCCAGACCGTAAGATGTGGCCCTATCAGCATTGATATAGACCGACGACGTTCCTGTGTTGAGACAGTAATCTGTGACGGTGATACAAGGCGTCGTGGTGATGTAATCTTTCGACTTTGTATAAAAAGCTCCAAGATCAAGTGCCAGACCGCGATCTTCGTAACGCGCTCCGATTTCGAAATTACGCGCTGTTTCCGATTCAAGCTCGGGGTTGCCAAAGATCGTACCCTGCCCGCCAGCAGTTGTTGAACTGAACAGTTGCAGCAGTGTCGGCGTGATATAGCCTTCCGAATAGCTGGCTCGTAATGTGACGGGGTCCAGTCCTGACCAGGTAACACCGAACGAAGACAACAACCGTGTATCGTTCTGCGGCTCAAACTCTGCACGTACAATATCCGTGCTGTCATCAAGTGCGGTGCGGATATGGCTAAGCCGCAACCCCGTAATGAATTTGAGATCTTCGGTCACATCCCATGTGTCTTGCGCATAAGCCGAGTATGTATCGATATGCGCTTTATCCCGCGATGACGAATTCGTTCTGATCGGAAATGGCCCAAAACCAGTCATCGCTGTCGTAGACGTTTTATTTGTCGTCAGATTGTCTGAAAGATACTGCAAACCGAAGATCGTCTGGTGATTGCTCCACAGATCAAGATCAATCTGCGCATTCATGCCGTAATCAATAATCCGATCATCGGATGTGGAAGTGACATCCACCGTGCGCCTCAGCAAAGGCGAGACTGTGACCTCGTTTTTGAAAAGCCGATCGATGGTCTGATAATAAGCATCAAAATGCACTTTTCGAATGGTATCGCTGATGTCTTCGCCATCATAATAAATGCCGACCTTGCGAAGGTCGCGCTTTGGCAGATCAATCTTGAAGCGCTGTATCGGCGGCGTCACGATGCCCGGCCAGCCTTCACTCTCAAGGCGATGCTGCTCCAGTTTAAGCGCTACATAGTGATTATGGCTCTCGCCAAACCGATAACCGAGATGCGCATAAATATCGCGATTATTATAGGAAGTATCGTCCAGTGTTCCGCTCGATGAATAAATACCCTTTGGAACGACACGATTTCCATGTTTGTCGGTCGATGCAGACAAGCGGTAATCAAAGCCGTTCTTGCTTCCCGACACCGCAGCCCAGCTCTGCCAGCCTTTGCTTCCCGAAAAATAGCTGCCTCCGGCCTCAACCTGAACAGGCTTATCGGCCCCCTTTTTGGTCGTGATATTGACCACACCGCCAATTGCCTTCGCGCCATAAAGAACGGAAGAAGGTCCCTTTACGACGTCGATACGCTCAATCGTATAGGGATCAACCAGAATAGGCGTTCCATAGGTGCTGTGATCGGTAATTTCCTGCCCGTCGACAAGGATCGTAACGCGACGTGAACTCTCCCCGCGAATGCGCAAACGCTTCATCCCGGCGACGGATTCATCACTGACCTCGACACCCGGAATATCGCGCAGAAGCTCTGCAACGCTGTCAGTGGGTCGGCGTTCAATGTCTTTTGCATCGATCACCGCGACAGAACGCGGATTATCCTTGATCGCAAGTTCCGTTCGCGTGCCGACCAGAGTAATCGTATCGAGCCACGTCATTGGCGCTGTTTCCTGCGCATATGCTGATCCAACGCCGATAAATGACGCAGAAAGCAACGAGGCTGCAATGCGTGTATAGCTTATCGATTTCAGCTCCGTCCCACCGGAAGTCTTTGCCATATAACCTCTCCAATTATGCTAATATATGGATCGCTCTCACCCGCCGTGAGCGATCAGATCCTGTGTCGATGTGGTGCAATAATTCTTCTGCCCTGCATTGGCCTTAGGAAGTTTCTCAAGGGTTTTTGCGCAGTCTTCGACGCTTAGATGCTTACGGATGAGTGCGCGTTCGCCATCCAAGCTCACAAGAAAACTGTATCGCGGCGCACCTTCTGGCATGGAATGATCAAAATCATCAAACTGTGCGGAACCATAAAAACAACCGGCTTCTTTAAGCTTGGTTTCGCCGCTTTCCAAAACAGGGCGAATGCGTTCCAATCGCTCCAAACATTCGTCACGCGTATCGATATTGACGAAGGTTGAAGAAACCCCGCCCCCTGAAAGCAGGGTCAGGATAATCATGACAACACCAGCATCCATTCTGGTTACTCCTGAAGCGCCTAAGCGTGTAAAAACTGCTGGTTAGATAAGTACCAGGGGGAAAGGAAAAACCGGATTGGCACATTGTATCCGCCCGGAATCCACGGCTGCAAATGCGCGGCCAATGGTTGCCGGGTCGCGCAGGATGCGCAGTGTGAGCAACGCAACATCCTCGCGATGAATAAAGCCATGCATTTCCGGGTCGTCTGACAGAAGCGCTTTGCTGGTCGCTGGTTCTGAAACAAGCCCGCCGGGCCGAACGATTGTCCAGTTCAGGTTTGATTTGCGCAGACAGGCTTCGGCTTTCGTTTTGGCATCAACGGCAGCACCAAAGGCTGCAATTGCGCGTTCCGAACGAAATGGAGCCATTTCTCCGCAGCCAATCGAAGTGACCAGCACAAAGCGCCGTGTGATCCCGCCTGCGACTGCCGCAGCAATCACATTGATATTGGCTTCATCATCCGCACGGCGTCCATCTTCTGTTTGCCCGCCCAATGTCGAAACCACGTCGATTTCTTCGCCAGACTGCGCAAAAGCGCGCGCAACATCTTCGACGCAAAAAGCATCACCCCGAACAATTTGCGCACCGGTTTCCGAAAGTGCTGTGGCATCTGAACCTGCCCGCACCATCGCGACCACGGACCGACCGTCAGCGCAAGCGTGACGCGCCAATTCCAGTCCAACGCCACGGCTTGCACCAAAAATCAGAAGCGTGGACATCTCAGGCATTTCCCGCGCTTGATGCAAAACGGGTTGCAAGCTGATTAAAGCGCTCGACCTGATCCTGCTTAAGCTGGCGCTTTTCATCGCGGCCAACATAGATTTTGAAAATCGTCTCGCCATCGCCATTGAAAAACTGGACAGATAATGTCTCCACGCCCATGAAAGGACGGCGAACAAGGAATATCGCCTTGCAGTTTTCGTGGCGCAGATGGCCTGAAAGACCGCTTGATCCGCCTTGCAGATTATACATGCCATGTCCGGGTTTGCCGTGAGGCACAGGTCCGCAGAATTCTACAATCGCGTCTTTGGAATGGCAGATGAACGTGATGTCACCCCACTCTGCAATATCACTCATCACATCGACAAACTGGCTGCCATCAATGCGCGTGACGCCACCTGCCGGAACACATTCAATAACAGTCTGGATCGGCACCGCATATTCAGTGGCAAGACTTTCCAGAATGCCATCCGGCTTTTCAGCAATGCTTGCGCGGATACGTTGAACTTTTTCTGCATGACTGAGTGATTGCATGTTTGTCTCCATTCATTGAGGTGGTTAGGCGGCATTGCGGTTAAGCATCAGCCGACCCTGAAGAATGTCCTGAAAAGCAGAAATGAGATTGGCGTACCAGAAACGTCCGGCGACGCTGAGCTCAATAATGTTGTCGTGAAAGGTGAGCAGCCCTGCGCGCTGCCACTGCAAGATAAGCGGAACAAAATCACTCGATGAAAGCCTGTGATCGGCAAGCTGCAACAATTGAGCAAGGTCGAGAAAGCCCACTTCAAAACTTGCCGTGATAAAACTGCGCAGATGCTGATTGCCGTCAGCTCTGTTCAACATGCCAAGCGGCTTGAAGCCTGCTTTCACGCTCTCCGAATAG